>Ga0076207_105_pt1 | contig 3215 bp, 3 predicted proteins | sample RifGroE2_FD_68262 | JGI IMG/M metagenome (GOLD analysis project Ga0076207, IMG submission 68262) | Parcubacteria bacterium GW2011_GWE2_37_8 | reverse complement strand
CAATTTCAATCCTCTCTCCTCGGAAATCACCTCGCCTCCAGTCACGATAGCGATGTCTTCAAGCATCTCTTTCTTTCTGTCGCCAAATCCCGGAGCTTTAACGGCGAGAGTTGAAAATGTCCCGCGCAATTTATTCACCACCAAGGTCGCCAACGCCTCACCATCAATTTCTTCGGCAATTATTACAAGCTCTTTTTTTCCGGCTTGGGCTATTTTTTCTAAAATCGACAAAATATCATTTATAGAGGAAATTTTCTTATCAGTAATTAAAATATACGGAGAGTTAAAAACGGATTCCATTTTTTCGGTATTTGTCACCATATAAGGAGAAACATAACCGCGATCAAATTGCAGTCCCTCTACAATCTCTTCTTGAAGACCGAAAGTTTGAGATGCCTCCACGGTCACGACCCCGTCTTTTCCGACTCTGGAAAATACTTTAGAAATCAATTTGCCGATTTCGTCGTCTTTCGCGGAAATTGTCGCGACTTGCTCCACCTCATCCGGTTTTGATATGGATATTGACTTAGAATGTTTTTTTAAGGATTGCACCACTAAATCAGTCGCTTTTTCAATGCCACGCCTGATGGCAATGGCATTTGCTCCGGCAGTAACATTTTTAAGACCGGCGGAAATTATAGCTTGAGCAAGCAATGTTGCGGTAGTTGTTCCGTCGCCAGCCACATCATTGGTTTTGTTGGCAACTTCTTTTACGAGTTCCGCGCCCAAATTTTCTATTTTATCTTTAAGCTCTATATCTTTGGCGATTGTTACGCCGTCATTAGTGATAAGGGGAGCGCCGTATCCTTTATCTAAGACAACATAAGAACCCCTTGGCCCCAAGGTCACTTTGACGGCATTTGCCAATTTATCCACGCCATTTTTTAATGCCTGGCGAGCTTCTTCACTAAATATGATTTGTTTTGCCATTACTTTATAAATCTAAATTTCCAAATCTCAAATTTCCAAACAAATCTTAAATCTTAAAAATTAAAATATCAAATAAAATACATTTAAAGTTTGGAAATTGATTACTTGGAAATTGGAAATTACTTTTCTATTATCGCGATAACATCCTCTTCCTTCACGATAAGATATTCTTTATCTTTAATCTTGATTTCCTGCGGGCTATATTTTGCAAACAATACCCTATCGCCCTTTTTAACAGACATCAATAACCTCTTTCCATCACTACCTAATTTTCCGGGACCTGCGGCAATCACAACGCCTTCTTGCGACTTTTCTTTATCAACTGTCTGAGGCAACACTATGCCGAATTTTGTTTTTTCTTCTTGAGCCATCGGCTCAATAATGACATGGTCTCCCAATGGTTTAAGTTTCATAATTAGTTTGTGGTTTGTAGTTTATAGTAATTTATTACTATAAACTACAAACCTATAAGCTATGACCTAGATTGTATTTAGCACTCTGATAAGTTGAGTGCTAAATAATTCAACTATCTTAACAATTTAAAATTACATGTCAATGGGCGAACAAAATCTCCGCATACTGCATACGGAGATTTTGTTTTATTTATTAGTTTAGCTTTACCGCTAATTGCTTATTGCTTTGGCTATCTAATACCCTTTTCTAGGGTGTCTAAATCGCTACCTAAGTCATTAAGTTCGTTCTTGCCGAGTTCCTCATTTAACTCATCAATCTCTCCGCTCTCCTCATCAATTTCAATTTCCTTCAACTCTAATGACTTATCCCCCTTTTTCTGCTTCACTTCGTTTCTCAAATCATCGCCAAGATCTTCAAGTTTAATTTTCCCATCCTCAACTTCTTTCTCAATGGCTTCTATGGCTCTTTCGTGTCCCCTTTTTGAAACTTCAAGCGCATGCTCTATGGCATCCTTTGCTTGTTCGGGCACCTTTTCCAGAACCTCCTCTAAAACTGCAATTTGTCTTACTGATATTGCTTCTATTTTTTTAATTAACTCCGCGACATCTTGTCCCTTCGCCTTTAAATCCTTTATGTCATTTTCAACATCCGCGTTTAACTCCTCATACTTGTTTTTTATTTTCTCTGCATGCTCTTTTTTAATATCGCCCATATCCCCCAGCGCTTCAAGCTCTGCCAATCTCTCGCCGGCATATTGCAATTTCTTTTCAGCTCTTTTCGCTTGATTAAAGGTAATTTTCAAATTTATCCATTCTCCCCAATTATCTAAGAAATAAAATACGCTATTTGGAGTAATACCCGATGACACTTCAAGAATATGGGGTACAACAAATGTCCTGGCGCTAACAGAAGAAATCATCAGAAGAAAACCCGCCAAAGATACTAATAATTTTATTTTCATATGTTTTTAATGATTAATTAATTATTATGTTTAATGGATTCCTGCGGTTATCATCATTTAGTCTTGGTCTGGAGATGCAACCGGCGTACCCGAGGGAGGCGTCAAATTAAGCAATTGCGCCCTGATTATCTTATTCACATTTTTTATTGCCTCCTTTAATGATTTATGGGCCAATATCAGATGCCTATTGGCTTCTCTTGCCAATTCATTGGCGTCTTTGGCCGTCTTTTCAAAATCAGTCGCGCTTAAAACTTCTTGATACTTGGTTTTTGCTTCCTGATATTTCTGTTTGGCCTCGGCTAAATGGCTTTTTGCATCTGCAAGAGATTTTTCCGGCTCTAAGACATTTTTGCCTGCGGCTTTCAACTCGGCAATTTTCGCCTCAACTTTTACGATATTTTCTTCAATCTTGACTATTGCCTTATTGATACGATGAACAAGCAATTTTCCAATGAAATGCTTGGAGTATGATTTTACTCTTCTAAATTCTACTCTAATTTCTTGAATGACGGTTTTTAATTCTTCTTTGGTTTGAGCGCTATCAATTTTTGTTTTCAATGATTCCAATTTGGAAATTTCCGCATTAATTTGTCCTACCAACAAATTCTTGTCTGCCTCAGATAAATCATCGGTTGATTTTATTTTTTCTCTGATTTTTTCCAGTTCTTTTTTCATTCTTTCAATCATTTGCTTTGCCATTTCTTTGGCCTTGGTATTTTTAACTTCTTGTTTGGCTTTTAAAAATTCATCTTTTGATTTCAAATATTGATTTTTTGCCTCTTCAATTTTCTTTTGTGATTCAATTTTAAGTTCAGCTTTCTTTTTTGATATTTCTTTCTGCAGATTTAAAATTACAGATTCTTTATCTTGTCTATTGCTTGAATCAGGAGAAGCGTTATCCGCTAAAACA
>Ga0076207_142_pt1 | contig 5583 bp, 7 predicted proteins | sample RifGroE2_FD_68262 | JGI IMG/M metagenome (GOLD analysis project Ga0076207, IMG submission 68262) | Parcubacteria bacterium GW2011_GWE2_37_8 | reverse complement strand
ATATTCCATACTCTGTATTTTCAGCGTAGATGTCTCCGTCGTCTTCTGATAGGGATAGGGGGATGTATGTTTTAAGAGTGAATATTTTATCATTCGTTTCAAACCAAGAAAGTTCAGTCATGATTATTCATACGTCTCCGTCGATTTTGTTTTATGGGGCTCTTCTTTCCTATTCTTCACATAAATCTCAAATTCACAATTATCATATTCTTTTCCTACAGTCTTAATCTGTCCCCATGCATCGACAGTGCCTCTAAAACCTGTTTGGAACTCTGACTTTTTTATTTTAATATCGCCTGTGATAATGATTTGTTCTAGTTTTCGCGGTCTCGGCATTTTATCACCAATGATTTAAAGTGAAAGTTTTTTCCTCGTGGATTGGTCTGGGACTTTTACAAATACACAATCTCGTTTTCTATAACAAGATAATCTTTTTTCGATTGGTTTATTTATGTATGGGGGTCTTTCCCAATACCCGACATAAATAACTTTTACGATTTCGGCAGTTTTAAAAGACCAACATTCGTTAACACCTAAGTCATTATGACCGTTATAAAAATCATCTCTGCATCCTGAACACATTGATCTGGTTTTCCTCATCACCAATTCAAACAGCCCCGTAGTAAATTTCAACGTCTTCTGAATAATCTCTTTTTATTAATCCTGTTTTGACTAATTCATCAACTTCTTTATTAACTTCAATTGGATCTGAATATCTGGTCATTAATTCATTTAACGATACTCTCCCATCAAGTCTACATTTAATTTTTATGAATTCATAAACATCATTTCCATTTATGAAAAGTCCAGAACTCCACGATTCATTCATATTATCACCTAAAACAGATTAAATAAAAAATTCACATTCTTTTTTATTTTTGATATCTGTTGCGTATAGTCTTCCACTGTTTACATTTTGGCTGATGAATAGCTTCCTGCCTCGTGCTCCCTCTGCTCTTGCGTAATGCTTCCCTACTTCAGTTACACAGAACGGTGCTTTTGAAAATGCTGTTTTTATTTCGTCACCAATTTTTAATATTTCGTTAATCATTTGTGTCAGTCCTCCTTTACTGTATATTATAGTATAGCGGTGAAACTATATATAGTTTTGCCTGTAACTATTAAATGGGCCTTGTCACAAAAACCAAGCAATTCTAAGCCCCCACACCAACCAATCTCCCCACGTCTAAACTGTTTACTCACGAATTGAAAAAAAGAGAACGTGGGGGTTGTGTGTGGGTGGCGGGGGTTGATCCTGGAGAGTGGCAGGACTTATTCTTTTCCAATGAGTTTATTGTACTTGAACAAAAATTCATTCGTGTGCTCAGACCACGTTCGCCCGTCCGTTCTCTGCATATGAACAATTTCATTTGCTAGCATGTTTAGAGCCTCCCTTATAAGTTCAATTTCAGAGGGGGGCTCTTTTACAGGGATTTCACCGATGTATGTGATTTTTGAGATGTCGCTTTCTACCAGTTGAGTGTGATGTATCATAAAACTCGACGTGCATAAATCACGTTTTGGATCTCCCAATGTGAGCGCAACGCCTACTTTATTTATTATATCAAGGACGGCGTAAACTCGGTAATGTAGTTCATCTAACGTTTCTTTGTGAGCTCCTTGAATTTGGATATTACTCAGAACCCACGCGTATTCATACATATGCCCGTCTTTGTCTTTAACATCTGTGTGAAAAGTAATTTCAGCCGAGCCTATGGTTTCAGGCCCATAGTAAATCTGGACTGTGGTTATGTGTTCAGACATGTTTTATTACTCCTTTATAGTATCACTTCAACTTCTTCAATTAATCCAGTGAGATGATTATACCAGCTCTGCACTTGTATGGCATCGTCGCCCACGTCAACGCATTCGAAATCATTTTCACCGTAAGATTTATACTCAGAAATCACTTCCGATAGTTCTTTTAACATTTCAAAGAAATGCTCAATTTCACTATAATAGTTTTTGATTGAACATTCGATGTGTAGGTTTGTGCCGTCGAATATCTCAGATGGTTTTAATTTGGCATCCCCGAAGGGAATCAAATCTGCTCTTTGAAGTTCTACGAAATCGTGAGTAAAATACTCTTTCCATGAGGAATTTTCAAAGACGATTTTTTGGATAGCGGCTCGATTTTCAGATGGTAAAATCAACCTGCCAAAGTCCTGGCTTTTACTTTCTGCTTTTGGTGTTTTGCTGGTATTTCTTATTTCTGCTCTATTTTCTTCAGCTTTACAAGTATCTCTCTTTGGCATAATGCTGGACGTAGGTACTTTTTATTTTATGTTGGGAGCTTTTCTTTTGATGCTGCTCTCTTCTATTGTTTTAAAAGATATAAAAAATGCAAAAACAGTTTTTTGGGGAATAATCATATCCTCTGCTGTTCTATTTTTGTTCCAGAGTCTGCGCCTGTTTATGCCTGATTTATTATCATTAGGAATTTTAGGGGGAAAAACCGATAATATTTTAGGGTCTTGGAACGCCCTTGGGCTTTTTACCGGATTTTCTACTATTATGTCTCTTTTTATAGTTGAATTTTTTTCGGTCCCAAAAGGAATTAAATGGTTGTTGGGAGTTTTGATTGCATTTTCAGTTGTGTTATCCGCAGTAGTGAATTTCCCCTTGATTTGGGAAATTCTTGGAATCTTTGCTTTAATTATTTTTATTTATAAAATTTCTTTTTCTTTTGGCAGAAAGCAAGAAGAAGGAAGTGAGAAGAAACATTTTCCGGCTTTCTCTTTCGCTGTAGTTATGGTCTCACTTTTGTTTTTTATGTCCGGCCAATTTATTGGAGAATTATTGCCGAATAGTTTAAATTTATCAAATATTGAGATTAGGCCTTCCTTTGGAGCTACGATGTCAATCACGGGAAAAGCTCTTATGAAAGACCCAATCTTAGGCGTGGGTCCAAATAAATTTGGAGAAGTATGGGCGATGCATAAACCTCAGGTTATCAATGCTACTCAATTTTGGGACACTTCTTTTAACTCTGGTTCAGGTTTATTACCAACTTTTGCCTCTACTACTGGCTCTCTGGGTATTCTAGCCTGGCTCACATTTTTCATTTTATTTATAATGATTGGCGCAAAATCTCTTTTTGCTAGCATTAAGAATAATATGAATTGGGAAGTAGTAGTATTTTTTGTGGCTTCTCTTTATTTATTTGTTTCATCTTTCTTCTATTCTACGGGTGAGGTTATGTTTTTATTGGCTTTTGCTTTCACCGGAATATTTATAGGTTTATCTTCCGCTGGTCGTTCCAATGGAGAAATTTCGATGTCGTTTTTAGATGATCCGAGAAAAAGCTTTTTCTCTATATTTTTTCTTGTAATTTTGATGATTATTTCTGCGGCTGTAGGATTTAAGTATGTGGAAAGGCTAGCTTCTGTTACATATTTTGGCAAGACACTTTCAGCTTCGACTATTCCAATGGCTGAAGATTCCATTACTAAAGCTATTTCTTTGCATCAAAACGATTTATATTTACGTACTTACACACAAGTATATCTCACAAAAATTAATTCCATAGTTACTAAGGGTTCAGCCTTATCTGAAACAGATAAAGCCGATTTGCAAACAAGTTTTGACCAAGCAGTAAATGGCGCGCAGTTGGCAGTAGCATATAATAGTGAAAATTATTTGAATTATAATTCCTTAGGGGCTGTATATAATACAGTTGGGTTACTTGGTGTAAAGGGTACTTATGATAAAGCGATTGAAGCATATAAAACAGCCTCGACCCTTAATCCGCTGAATCCGGGAATTAAACTTGCCACAGCCCGCGTCTATTTTGCTGATGGAAAAATCAAAGAAGCCAAAGACTTTGTCAAAGAAGCTCTTTCTTTGAAGCCTGACTATATAGAAGCGCTCATTACTATTTCTCAGATAGAAAAAAGTGATGGCAATAATACCGTTGCTATTTCTTATGCGGAAACGGCCTTATCTCTTGCCCCCGATAGTCAGGATTTGATTCAATATGTTAATTCTTTGAAAGGAGGAAGTTCTACTCCTTCTACTACAAATAATGATAAAACCGGACAGCAATAATTAAGTAATTAAAAATGCAGAGGATCTTGAGAATTTTCAGCAAGGAATATGTAAATATAAACCAAGCTGCGCTCCTTTTGGGTTGTTTTACTTTCCTTTCTCAAATTCTGGCGCTTTTTCGCGATCGATACATCGCCCATTTTATTGGTCCGTCGCCGGAACTTGATGCCTATTATGCCGCCTTTCGTGTACCAGATCTTATTTTTATTTCCATTGCCTCTCTTGCTTCTATTACTGTGCTTATTCCATTCATCGTAGAAAAAATGAGTGGAGAAAAAGTTACAAATGAAGCGCGCAAATTGTTAAATGATGTTTTTACTGTCTTTTTTATAGTTATGGTAATTATTTCTATTGTAGCCTTTTTCATTATGCCTTATCTGATATCTTTTGTTACCCCGGGTTTTACGCCATTCATGCAAACAAAAGTTATTTTATTTTCGCGCATAATGTTGTTTTCTCCCATTTTGATGGGTCTTTCTAACCTTTTTGGCACTATTACTCAGCTTTTCCGTAAATTTTTTATCTACTCTTTAAGTCCTATTTTTTATAATTTTGGTATTATTATCGGCATCATTTTTTTGTATCCGATTTTTGGAATAAATGGCTTGGTGTTGGGCGTTGTTTTAGGGGCCTTTATGCATTTTTTGATTCAAGTATCTGCCTCTTGGGGATGTGGATTTACTCCCAAGTTTTCCTTCGGCCGTAGTCCTACAGGCGAGGCAATTTCCATTAATTTTAAAGAGATTAAACAGATAGTGCTTATTTCACTTCCAAGAACTCTTGGTCTTTCCTTTAATAGTATTGCCCTTATTTCAATTATTGCCTTTGCTTCCTATCTATCAAGTGGCTCGATTTCAATTTTTAATTTTTCATTCAATCTGCAGTCAGTGCCACTTAATATTATTGGAGTATCTTATGCGGTAGCTGCTTTCCCCACTTTAGTCAAATCTTTTTCCGGTCAAAAAAAAGATGAATTTAAAAACCATTTAAAATCTACTGCCAGGCAGATAGTATTTTGGTCGCTACCGGTAATCTTTCTTTTTATTGTGCTTCGCGCGCAGATCGTGCGTGTGATACTTGGTTCTGGATCTTTTTCTTGGGAAAATACTCGTCTGGTGGCGGCCTCTCTGGCGATTTTTTCTATTTCTGTTCTGGCTCAGGGCATGGTTGCTCTTTTGTCTCGTGCCTATTATGCCACAGGCAATACCAAACGTCCGCTCACAATCAACTTAATTTGTTCCATTTTGATTATAATTTTTTCTTATTTATTTTTAAATATTTTTGAAAATGTCCCGACCTTCCGTTATTTTATAGAATCTTTGTTAAAAGTTGAGGACATCAACGGTACTGAAGTATTGATGCTTCCTCTGGCATATTCTGTTGGAACTATTCTGAATTTTATTTTGCAGTGGTTTTTTGTTAGAAAAGATTTTATGGAACATGAGTCCTTCATTACCAAAACTTTTTTCCAAAGTTTGGGAGCTTCGTTTTTTATCGGCCTTGTCTCCTATATAAGTTTGAATATTTTTTCTCCAA
>Ga0076207_135_pt1 | contig 6314 bp, 6 predicted proteins | sample RifGroE2_FD_68262 | JGI IMG/M metagenome (GOLD analysis project Ga0076207, IMG submission 68262) | Parcubacteria bacterium GW2011_GWE2_37_8 | reverse complement strand
CAGATGCAAAGATGATGAAAACAAAAGTATCGGCGAATATAATTCAACAAACAACCGACAACAAACAACCGACGACTATTCCAAATTTTTCAGTCATTGGTAGTGTGACTGTTTTTGACGGCTGGCTTGCGGCAGACACAGACGCTCAAGGTGAAGAAATCCAAATCCCCAAAATTTCAGAAAATGAATCGCTAAAATTATTAAACATTGACAGTCAAGACAAACAAACGGAACCGCCGGGAAGATATACAGAAGCGGGTCTAGTCAAGGAATTAGAAAAACGCGAAATCGGAAGACCAAGCACATATGCCTCCATCATAAAAACAATTAATGATCGCGGCTATGTAGTAAAAGAAGGCAAAACCTTGCATCCGACAGATACCGGAGAAGTGGTTAGTGATTTTCTTGAAAATAATTTTGCCGAATATATCAGCGATTCTTTTACCGCGGAAATGGAAAATAAACTGGATGAAATCGCCGAGGGCAAAAGAGAATATGAAAAAATGCTCAAAGATTTCTATGGCCCCTTTTCCAAAGAAATAAAAATAAAAGACAAAACAACAGAGAAACTGACAAATCTCGGAGAAGCGGACGCAAAATTCAAATGCCCTATCTGTAGCGGCCCAATGGTTATCAAACTTTCTAAAAATGGCAAATTTTTAAGTTGCAAAAAGTTCCCTGATTGCATGGGCGCAAGAAAAATGGATGGAACGGAAATGGAAGGGCCAAAAGAAACCGGGGAAATCTGTCCGGAATGCAAAACCGGCAAATTGATTGAACGTGAAGGAAAATTCGGAAAATTCATCTCTTGTAATAATTATCCTAAATGTAAATTCATCAAAACCAGTCCGGAAGAAGAAGCAAAGAAAAAAACCGGAGTAAAATGTCCTGAATGCATATCGCGATCCAAAACTACGAATGCATCCGAATCTACAAACAATGAAAATGTTGGAGAAATTGTTGAGCGCCGAGGAAGATTTGGATTATTTTATTCCTGCTCTAATTACCCCAAATGCAAATTCGCTATCAAAGCGCGTCCTACCGGCAAAGTCTGCGACTTCTGCGGGTCGTTGATGATGGAAGGGACCAAAACCATACCGGAGAGATGCTCAAATAAGGCGTGTAAAAATCATAATCCGCACAAGCTAAAATAGAATTACAAAAAAATAAAGAATCAAGCGAAGACGAAACAAAAACTCCCTCTTTGCGGGAGTTTTTTATTTTTGGTCGTGGCGGCTGATCGTAAACCAGCTTTTTCTGGTTATAGCCAGAAGAGGACTTCCTCCCCGCCACGGTATTTTTTAATTTCCTTTTATGGATTTTTCTTTTATCTTGTCTGTGCCATGTCCGCAAAACGGGCATACATCAAGGAAAGAACCATCACTCGTTTCCCAAATTTCCTCACAATGCATACAAAGAAATTGTCTGATGATGATTTCGTCTGTCTGTGCCATGTCACACACCCCCTAGACACTGTATAAAGATACTAAATAATTATAAAAAAAATCTATAACATCAAATTCGAAATCGTGCGAAGAATAAATATTCTCGAATTGAATATCCGCCTTAGCGCCAATATCAGAAATTAAAGTCTCATTAATGGCTTCTTCTTCTTTTAAAAATTGCTTGAAAGTTTTCTCGTTTTCTCCGGGTTTTTCTTTACGATCTTTCATCCTTTCAAAGCGTATTTTAGTATCGGCAGTGATGTAAATAAGCATATTGCGCGGAAATAGCTTTAACATCTCCACGTCACTCTTCCATCTTATGCTGTCAAGAATAATAATATCGCTTTTATCTTCTGAGGCCCTTGTAAAAACCGCTTTGCTTAAAATGCCGTCACCATAAGAATTGTTCATAATAACAGCTAATCTTTGGAGATTTTCTCTTGTGCTTTCAATGCCCCATAAACGCAAAGTCTCCATTAAAATATCGGAAAATCCTATGCAACCGACTGAGCGACCATTGCTAACGGCAATCTCTCTTAGAAAATTTTTAAAAGTGCTTTTTCCAGTTCCGCATTTTCCGACCAGTCCGATTACAAATGGCATATCACCACCTCCGAAATTTATATAAATCAAAATTAATAAAATAAACGCCATTTGTCAAATCCCGACTGGCAAATCTTGTCTTTTTAGTATATAAAATAACTATTATGGAATTAAACGAATTTCTCAAACAAATCAGTTCGCTGTCAGGCGATGACCCACAGGCGGTTGATATTTGCCGACGCGCATGGGAGTTTGCGCAAATGGCCCATAACGGCCAAAAGAGAGCATCCGGAGAACCCTATTTTAATCATTGTGTAAAAACTGCGGAAACTTTGATAAAAATGAAGTTAGATGCCAAAACAATTGTCGCGGGCCTACTTCACGATGTAGCCGAAGATACGAAATTTACGCTCCAAGACATTAAAAAAAATTTTGGCGCCGAGATAGCATCTTTAGTGGAGGGAGCTACCAAACTCGGAAAAATCAAATATCGAGGCGACCAACAAAGAGCGGAAAATCTTAGAAAAATGTTTTTGGCTATGGCTAAAGATATTAGAGTAGTTTTAATCAAATTGGCAGACCGCCTGCACAATATGCAAACCCTGCAATATGTAAAACCGGAAAAGCAAAAACGCATCGCCTTGGAAACCATGGAGATTTATGCTCCGCTGGCACACCGTCTTGGGATTGGAGAAATAAAAGGCCAGCTCGAAGATCTTACCTTCCAATATCTTCAACCAGATCAATATAAATGGCTAATTGAGAATATTGCAGAACAATATCAAGAAAGAGAAAAATATGTAGAAAAAATAAAACCTGTCATTTTACAGGAATTAAGCAAAGAAAACATCAATGCCATCAAGATAGATGCGCGCGCCAAACATTATTGGAGTTTATATCAAAAACTTCAGAAATATGATATGAATTTTGAGAAAATTCATGACTTAATAGCATTGCGAATCGTAGTTAATACTATTGAAGAATGCTACGGCGCTCTCGGAGTTTTGCATAAACTTTGGAGGCCATTGCCGGGAAAAATAAAAGATTACATCGCATTGCCCAAGCCCAACGGCTATCAAAGTTTGCATACCACGATTTTCTGCGTTGACGGTAAAATAACGGAATTTCAAATCCGAACCGCTAAAATGCACGATGAAGCAGAATTAGGTATTGCCGCGCACTGGCTCTATAGTGAAAAGGGTAAGCCAAAGACCGGCGTAAAATTAAATGAGCAAAAATTCTCTTGGGTTTCCCAGCTTCGCGATTGGCAAAAAAAAGTATCCGGATCTCAGGAATTTCTGGAAAATTTGAAAATTGATTTTTTCAATGACCGTATTTTTGCTTTAACGCCGAAAGGCGATGCTATTGATCTGCCAAAAGGCGCAACACCGATTGACTTTGCCTATCACATCCATTCCGATATTGGCGACCATTGCTCCGGCGCAAAAGTAAATGAAAAAATGGTGCCATTATCTCATACTTTGCAAAATGGCGATGTGGTGGAGATTTTAATACAGAAGAAACACAAACCCTCGCGCGCCTGGTTGGAATTTGTCAAAACCAGCATCGCCCAAAACAGAATCAGGCATTCACTTAAAAAAGAATTTGGGGTAGAAATTGCGCCAATAAAAAAACAGTCCGCGGGCTATCATGTAGAGATGAAAATCTCTTGCCAAGACAGAGTGGGACTAGTGAAAGATGTCTCCGAAGAAATCCAAAAACTAAAAATAAATATTGAATCATTAAATACCGTGGCTAACCACAAGCATGATCCGGCAATAATAACGATTACCTCAACAATTAAAGAGCGAAATCTAATAGAGAAACTGGCGACAAAATTAAAGCAAATAAAAAATGTGTATGAGGTAAATTACAAGATATCCTCCAAAGATTAAATTTCCGAGTTTATATTTTTGTAAATTTTATTGACGATATTTTCCAGGTCGCTTGACTGATAATATTCAATTATTATCCTTCCTCCTTTAGCTCTTGGCTGAACCGAGACTTTCGCGCCCACGGCGTCTTCAATCTGGGAAACCATAAATTTCATATTAGGATCAATTTCAATAATTTTTTTCACTCTCGCCAAGGCTGTTCTTGCGATATTTTCCACTTCGCGTACATTGAGTCCCATATTTAAAATCCTATAAAACAAATCCATCTGACCCCTTTGGTCTTTGACCATTAAAATTGCGCGCGCATGGCCTTCATTAATTTTCCCGCTGGAAATCGCATCTTTAATTTCTTGGGATAGATTCAAAAGACGCAATAAATTCGCTACTGCTTCACGGCTTTTCCCAACGCGAGCCGCCACTTCTTGTTGAGTCAGATTATATTCCTCTATCAACTTCTGATATGCTACGGCTCTTTCAATCGCATTCAAATCGCTCCTTTGGACATTTTCAATTATAGCCAGTTCCAAATTTTCTTTTGGAGTTGTTTTTCTAATGATCACGGGGACCTGAAAAAGTCCAGATAATTTCGCAGCCCGCAAACGGCGCTCGCCGGCAATCAATTGATAACTGACTTCAATGCCACTTGAACTTATTTTTTCCAGCTTAGACACGACTAGCGGCTGCAGAATTCCATGTTCGCGGATGGAATCGGATAAATTCCTGAGCTGATCTTCATTAAATTCTTTTCTGGGTTGCTCCGGATTGGGATTGATTTTCTCTATTTCAATATAAAAAACAGCATCGCCATTTTTCGCATCGGAAAAATTATCCCGAAAAACTTCGTTCGTTGAATTATCTTTTTTGGAAATTAGAGCTCCAAGGCCCCTTCCTAAACCGTGATACTTCATTCGCTTACGCGAACACTTAACATTTAACTTTTAACTGAATTCATTATTTGTTAACTGTTAACTGTTAACTGTTAACTGTTGTGTTGCCTCGTTTTCCCAACAATACAGACAATATAAACAATGTCACTATTATAATCCATGACACAATACATGCAGGACACCAAACGTGAATAACAAATGCGCTTAAATATATAAAATAAAAAACCGAGAGCAGTGACAGTAAGGTCAATGGCAATAAGAATTTATGCATGTTTTTACCCTCTCTATTCCAGGCGGCGCAGGTAAATATCAGCCCAAATCCAATCATGCCAAATAGCGCGATTGGAACTCCTAAAATATCCGAGTATCCGCTTTTCGCTACTTGATAACAATTAAATACTTCGTTTATATTGCAAAAATCAGAGGGGGCTCCAAAATAATACTCATATAAAGAGTAGCTGGCGACAATAATGCCTATGAACGACAATATTTTTATTAGTTTTAATACTTTTTCTTTGGACATTAGAATTGTTCTAATTATTCTGAATAAAATTTTTAATGTCTTAATTCTAAAACACTAAAAATTTAGATTTAAAATTATAAAATTATTTATACCTGCATCCCGTCTTTTCCGCCAGACGATCAAATGTGACTTCACCTTCAATTCTTTGGTTATCGGAAAAAATCCACGTCGGATATCCGGAAATATCCGCATCGGTACAGGCTTGCATTTGTTTTCTGGAATTTGACGGGTCAGCGCATTCAATATAATTGATGAATTTAAATGATGTACCGAAAAGCTTTTTCTGATTCTGACAATGAGAACACCAATCGGCACCATACATCTTAACGTTTTTATCAGATAAGCATTGCGCAAAAGAATCCAACGGACTAGAGATGTTGGCAATGGGTGATTCGTTATTTTTTTTCATAATAACAAATCCCGCGATCCATATAATCGCAATGCCAATAGCTACCCAAACTGAAATAATGATAACTTTATTGAACATTTTTATATGCGATACTAATCTACTAATACATGCGAATGTAACGAATAATACTAATATTTCTTTAAGCTATTGGTATTATTGGTATCATTCGTACTAATTCGTATATTTGTATTGTATTAATCATTCTTCCTAAATACATTCTGCTCTTTGCACCAAAATCTGATAGCTTTGAATTTCGGTAAAATGGTCGCAAAATACTGCAGAAATGTCAATTGTTTTAAGCACCAGGCCATAAATCCCACCAAATGAACTTTCCCAAGATCGGCAATTCCGAATTTTTTGCCAAGAGGGATTATAAACCTTACGCCTTTGTGCTTATATTTTTCCAATGGCCTGCCGGCAATTAGATTTAAGATATTTTTTGCCGCAAGCGCGCCTTGATTAATCGCTGTTTGAACCATCGCTGGAGCCGCCATTTGTGATTCTGGATCAAAGCACCAGGTATTATCACCGATTGCAAAAACATTGGAGTGCGGATGCGCCTGTAAAGACATATCCACAACCGCCTTGCAAGTTTTATCCATTTCAAGACCT
>Ga0076207_132_pt2 | contig 9530 bp, 9 predicted proteins | sample RifGroE2_FD_68262 | JGI IMG/M metagenome (GOLD analysis project Ga0076207, IMG submission 68262) | Parcubacteria bacterium GW2011_GWE2_37_8 | reverse complement strand
CTATGGATAATATATCGCCAACTATGCGGCCGGCTTTTTCCGGACTTAAAACGGAAAAATCACGGACAACCTCCTGTTTCTGAAGCTGAAATCTTATCTGCTGGGCAATAAACTCGATATTTCCCCCAGGGACAACCCTGACTAAGGCCGACATAACTCCCGGCTTTAATCCGGAAATATTATGAAACATATTCCAAGACATATACATGGAATTATCATCCTCCTGAATGCCGAGCCGCGCCATAATACCAGATACTTTCAACCTTTTTGATTGAACAATGATTTCATCTCCTGCCTGAATTTTATTTTTAAAAAGACTGTTTGCGGCTAAATACCCAAGGACCACTTCGTTAGCATCTTCATTCTGCGGCCATGCGCCGATTTCCAATTTCACGCCACGCGATTCTTCAAAAATGCTTTTCATTTTATCCCAATAAGAAGCATGAAAAGCGACAGATTTCTTCTCCCCCTTAAAATCAACATTCAATGTCCCGATAGTCATCGGAGCCACAGAATCAACCCCTTCAATATTTTCAAGATCCATAATATCCTGTTCTTTGAATTTTTGGCCGGCCAAAATTCCGGCAATAGGGTTTGTTTCCTTGCCGGGAAAAATAATAATCAAGTCTGAACCGAACATTTGCAATGTACTGCTAATCGCATTCTGAACTCCGGCGCTCAAAGAAAGAATCATTATTACAAGCATCACTCCGATAATAATCCCTAAAATAGTCAACCAACTTCTGATGGGCCTGTGTCTGACACCTTTTAAAATTAAAATTATAAAATTTTTGAGCATATAACGCGTCTAAGATTTAAAAATCGTTTACTCTGTATATATTTTTTTATAAACCTGATGGTCTTTTATCGCTTTCCCGTCTTTCATAGTTATGATTTGATCCGCTTTTCCCGCTATATCGGCATCATGAGTGACAATTAACAATGTTTTGCCTTCCTTTTTATTCAAATCCAGCAATATATCCAACAGCTTATTTCCTGTGCTGGAATCAAGGTTTCCGGTCGGCTCATCGCCAAGTATTATATCCGGATCGCTAACGAGCGCGCGAAGCAAAGCAACTCTTTGCTGTTCGCCTCCGGAAAGCTCAAATGGGCGATGCAAAGACCTTCCCCCAAGACCGATTCCCTCAATACTCGCATTGATTTTTTTATTATTAATACCTTTGCCGGAAAAAATCAATGGTAATGAAATATTTTCAAAAGCAGTCAACCAGGGTATTAAATTATATTGCTGAAAAATAAAGCCGAAGGTCTCTGAACGAAACTTTGTTTTTTCTTCATCATTTAAATCGGATATATTAACCCCCTTTAAAAAAATGTCGCCGGAAGTCGGTTTGTCTAAAAGACCTATCATATTCAAAGCCGTGCTTTTCCCCGATCCTGAAGCGCCTATAATCGCCACAAAATCTCCTTCCCAAATATAAATATCAAGGTCTTTTAACGCATAAGTATCCACTCCGCCCAGATTAAAAACTTTCTGAACATTTCTGAGTTTGATTAACGGTTCATTTTGGAATTTTTCCGGGTTCTTTTCAAATCGGCTTTTACAATGATCGCTACAAAAAAATAATCCCTTTTCCGCTAATTGATTTTTTTTAAATTCATCAATCCCTTTTAAATTCATCCCGCAAACCGGATCAAACATCCCCTCGCCAGTATTGTTTATTGTATTGTTTTGTACGCTTGTTTTTCTCATTAAAATATCACTCGCTTATTTCGTTTATCCTGCCTGCAATAAGCACGGGCGATGAGCAAAAACGAAATATAGGTTTAATGCCTCAAAAAAGAGCCCGGAAGTCCCGAAAAACCTTTATTTTATTGACATAATTACAATTTGCCCCTCAGAAAGTCCTTTTGTCACCTCAATTAATTCCCCATCTGAAATTCCAGTCTCAATTTCCGTTTCTTTTTGATTGCCATTTTCAGAAAGAATGACAAATTTTTTCTTGTCTTTTTTATAAACAACTATTTCTGGAATTTTAACCACATTTTCCTTAAATTGTATTTTTATCATCAAATCAGCGCTCATACCCGGACGAATAGAGATTCCCCTGTCTTCAAAATAAATATCCGCACGATAATATTTATCTCCATCCTTCAAAACCTCTTTTGGTTCAATGGAAACAACTTTGCCGGAGAACATTTCTCCCGCAAAAGCATCAAATTGCACGGAAACATTATTACCGTCCGAATCATTGATTTTTCCTATTTCCAATTCCGAAATATCGGCTTGGATTTTAAAATCGAAAGCAATAAGCGAAACAGCGGATTGTCCTGTTCTAAAAAATTCTTTTTCCTTAAAAAAGATTTTAGAAATTTTCGCCGGTATGGGAGATGAAAGAGTCGCCTTGCGTATTTTTTCTCTTACCGCCGCAATTTGATTTTCTATTTCCGATACTTGAGCTTTGGCGATTTCAATATCCTCGCTCCTTGGCAGCGCCTTTTTGAACACAAGCTGAGAATTTGCGACATTCAGAGCGCTTTCTGCGCTTGAAATTTGCGCTTTAGCTGCATCAATATTATTTTGATTCGTAGATTTTTGCGCGGATATTGCTTGCTTCTGGGTATTTATACTGGACATGGCCGTATTGATATTCGCGCGAGCAATCGTCAGATTTGCTTTATACGCAGTAATATTGACCTGACTCAAATCAACGGCGGAGTTTAAAGCATTATTTGTTCTAATTAAAAATTCTCTTATATTGGAGAGGCGATCTTGAGATTTTAAAAGAAGGGTATCTAAATCCGCGTTACTTAAATTCAGATTGGCAAGATCGGATTTTAACTCCTTAAGCTCGGTGTTGGATAATGCTCTTTTATTTTCTGCATCTATTTCTGCCTGGGAATCAGAAGTTAAAAAGCTTAACTGAGGAGAGGTGGTAAGGTCATTTATAAATAATTCATCTGTTTGCTTGTTTACCGCATCTTCCGCTTTAGCATAAGCATCATTTAAAATATCGTTTATATCTGCGTAAAGATTATCCAAATCAACGCTGGCTTTTGTTTCTATATTGCTTAAATTTGTTTCAACATCTGCTAATGATTGTTTTGCGCTTTGGACTTGAGCTTCTAAAACATTAATATCTTCCTCTGATGCGCCGGCTATTAATTTATTGAGAACAGCTTTGCTTTGAGACAATCCTGCCTCTAATTTTCTCTGCTCAATTTCAAAATCTATCGTCTCAAGCTTTATTAACCTTTCTCCTTCCGTGACGTTTTGTCCCTCTTTGACAAAAATTTCATCAACAATCCCCGAGAAAGGAAACTCCAAATTAAATTCCTTTTGCGATGCAACCTCGCCTCTCACTCTAATTGATTCCTGAATTCCCCCTCTTTTAACTTCAAACATCAAGATATTTTCTTTATCGCCCTTAAAATACTTGATATATATCCAGAAAGAAACCAAAATAAATCCCATGGAAACAATAGCTATTAAATAATAAAATATTTTTTTCATAACGTAGTGTCTAATCTATGTATTGTAGCACATTTTCTAAATCTTAAATTACGAAATACATTGAGGCACACCATTTGTAAGACCATTTTTTATCTTTTCACAACTATCATGGCGGTTTTGACTTCGGTTATTATTTGATGAATTCCCGTTGGATAATCCATCAACGCCGCCCCTAAAACATCTTCAGAATAACGATATTTCTCACCTCGTCTCGTGCCCGGATCATTGGTAATAAATTCTTTTGTAGCGCCATCATATCCTATAACGACCAGCATGTGTTCAAGCGGACCGGGCGGAGTATAAAACGGGTTTTTAATCTTTTGTCCGTTTACGGGCACAATCACCAAATTACCGTCGAATAATTCTTTTTTTATATCCTCAATGCTGATTCCGCTTCTAGCCTCCGCATTATTATATTTGTAATATCCTTTAAAAATTCTCTTCACGGTATCCTCGGCTGAAGTATCATGAAAATCTCCGTAAATCTCTGTCTCGTAATCGGCAATAGCAATAATTTCTTTTTCCGCGCTTATGGGAAATAATTTCGCGGAGCGCACAAAAGCCATAGCCATCAACGCCGATGCTTCTTCACAACCATTTTCTTGCCTGGAATCTGACCAGTGGCCTAGCGGCGCCTGAGAAGTAAATGGCACGTCAAGCAAAACACTCTCCCCGTCTAACAGGTCATTTTCAATTTGCGGCGATTTTTTCACTTCATCTTTATGAATTTCATCAATCTCCGCTTTGAAAGATTTAGAAATGCCGTCAAGCGGAACATACGTTCCCATCGCAATTTCATTTTTTAAAATCCACCCCGCGTTCACTTCAATCGCATATTTAATCGGAGATGAAGGCTTAAAATTTTTCGGATAAGTGTCTGGCCAGACATCCTTGGTAATATCTATAATCTTCAAATCTTTTCCTATCCAGATAATATCTATCGGAAAGAACATGTCCTTCATCCAAAAAGAATAAAAATCAGGATGATCAAAAACAAAAAGCATGCCTTGATTTTCCGCAAGACTCCTTTTATTAGAAAGGCCTTTTTCTTTCTTTTCCGGGGTATCCGCCAGCTCAACATTAAGAGTCATTTTATCTATTTTTAGGGCATACAAAAAAGCCGGGGGCTTTTCAAGAGAAATTTCCGGATTATAAGAAATTTCACTTACAGGAGACTGCTCTTTGCGTAGAATAAAAAAACCCCCCGCAAAGATAACGGCTAAAATAAATATCGCAATTAAAATAATCTTATATTTCATAAAAAGTTATCTTATAAAATAATACCATATACAAATCAAAAACTCGCCCTGAAAGCGAGTTTTTGATTTGTATATTACTAAAAAATTTAGTAATTTCTTCCACCGCCGAAACCGCCTTGGCCTCTGCCACCTCCACCACCAGAAAAACCACCGGTTCTTCTTGGGCGCTCTTCCATTGGACGAGCTTCATTGACAGTGAGATTTCTACCTTCGAAGTCCTTGCCATTGAATATTTCAATAGCTTTTTGAGCTTCTTCATCGGTAGACATTTCCACAAAACCAAAACCCTTTGATCTGCCAGTCATTCTATCAGAAATGACGGTTGCAGACTCAACGGTTCCAGCCTGTGAGAAAGCTTCTTTCAAAGAATCATCGGTGGTGCTGTAAGGCAAACCACCTACATATAATTTCTTTGCCATTTGTATTTTAAAACTTTACTAATAACAGTAGGGCGACCTTCTCACCGCTCCACTGATTAAGCGCCACTACAAATGGCTCTAAAATTCAGGAATCAATTGAGAAAACCTACACTAAAAACAAGTATAGCAAATATACATAGAAAAGTCAAGATTTCACGAACTCTAAAATACGCCAATTGAAACCAGCTCTTACGCGATCATTTTAAAATGATAAAATGAGTGATATACTATCGTGCATATGATGCCCCATAATCTTCTTCACTATTTCAATAAAAAATTAATTGGTTTTTTATTGGTTTTTTTTGCCACTCTGGCGGTGTATTATATCACTTTAGCGCCGACAATGTTCTGGATTGACGCGGCAATCTATTTGACCGCCATCAAAGAATTCGGGATTGCTTATCCGCCCGGCTTCCCCCTTTATATGATTATCGCGAAATTATGGTCTTACCTGTCTTTACCGGGATTCAATTTCGCCCAAAAAATAAATTTTCTTTCGTCCGTTTTTGCTTCTTTAGCCTCCGCATTCCTATATCTGACAATATTAAAGATATTTGAATCTAATTTTTCATTTTGGAAGCGACTTACTGGTCCAAAAATCTCAAACTTTCATTATCTTATCGCCTTTTTTACCGCTTTAGCTTTTGGTTTTTCTCATAGTCTTTGGTATCAAGCCACTTATTCGGAAGTTTACACTTTTCATATTTTTCTTACAATTCTTTCTGTTTATTTTTTGGTTTTATTTGCGACGCAAAAAGAATTAAAAGGAGACCTAGATAAACAACAAAAGAGATTTTTGTTTATTGCAATTTTTGTTTTCGGCATTTCTTTCGGCAATCATCCAATGGTAATCAGCCTTATACCGTTTTTTATATGGATTTGGTTTAAAGTCAAAAATAGAATCAGCAAAAAAAATCTTATCCTTTACCTGACAACATTTTTTTTGGCGGGATTTTCGCCTTATATTTATATTCCTTTTCGCTCCCTCTCCAATCCGACAATGGATTGGGGAAATCCCGAAAATTTCTCCAATTTTTTAAATCACGTGACAGGCAGGCATTGGACGGGCGAAGCGGCAAATTTTGCCTTTTTAAATCGGGAGTTTTTTGTGAATATCGGAAATTGGTTTTATCTTGCTTATCATCAATTTTTCTTTTGGGGAATGCTTCTTGCCATAATCGGCGCCATCTATATACTCTTTAAAAATAAAGATTTTTTTATTTTTCTTATCTTGATTGTTTTGGGCGCAGGATTCTTGGGAACTGTTTATATAACTGGAGAGTATGAAAGTTGGCTTATTCCGACTTATATTCCAATGGCGATTTTTATGGCTACAGGATTTTATTTTCTATGGTTTTTTTCAGAACAATCATCAAAAATATCAAAGTATTTTTTAAAAGGCGCTATTTTATTTTTGCTGATTTTTATTGTTTTTTCCAACCTAAAGAATAATTGGTTGTCTCTGGACCGAAGCGGTTATTTTTATCCGCAAGAAGTCGGTCACAATATATTAAAAAGCGTCCCGGAAAGATCAATAGTGATTACGGAAGCAGGAATGGCTTTAAATTCCATTCTTTATAATCAATTTATTCTAGGAGAAAAACCTGGTGTTATAGCTATCCACCGCAATTCATTTTGGGCTCCTTGGATGAGACAAAATTTGAAAAAATATGAAAAAGAAAAGGGAATATTTTTGCCGAATATAAATATTGATGAAAGCGAACTAAAAAACGAGCAAAAGCGCTCCGATTTTAATAATCAGTATCTTGAAGCGTTCATCAAGGGCAATATCGGAAAATTTACCATTTACACCGTGATGCCAGATTTTTTTGACGGGATAAAAATTATACCGGCTGGTTTTGGCTACCGCTACTCCCTCTCAGATGAAGAGCCGAATATTAAAGATTGGGATTTTAATTTTGTCACTTCCAGATTTTGCAGATTGAAATTGCCAACCCTCCGGAATCTTTCTTTCAGAAATTGTTTTGAAGCCGGAATAGAAAAAGATAATGGCAAAGGATATTTTAATCCCGATGATATCCAGGTTCAGTCCAATGAGAATTTTAAAGAAATAAAAGCCGGCTATGCTTCAAGCTATAAAAACCTCGCCGATATTTATGCTTCAAAAAACGATTTCAAAAATTCCGCTTATTATTATGAAAAGGCAGTGAATCTTTTTAATGATAATTTCTCCAAAGAACAGAAATTCGAAATTTATATGAGAAGAGGAGTGGCATTACTTAATGCCAAAGTATATCAGGAGGCGCTTGAAAGTTTCAGGGAAGCGGAAAAGATTTCACCGAAAAACGAGAAAGTCTTGCTTTTTTTAATAATTTCTTATGAAAAAATTGGAATGATCAAAGAAGCGCTGGATATGACCAAAAGCGCATTAAAAATTTATCCCGATAATGAAGATTTTTCTTCATTATTTGTGAATATTTTAAGAACATATCCCGAAGCCACCAAATTTTAGGGGATTGATTACGTTAAAAATCAAAGAGAGTTATAAATTTTATGAAATTAAAAATTAAATACTAATAAATAATCAATTATGACTGAGAAAACAAAACGCAGAGTGCTCTTATATAAAAACCGCTCTGCGATATTCTTGCAAAATTTCATCTGTTCTTTCCGGCATCGCTATCGCCGGCACATCCGTAAAAACCGTGATCCTTGCTGGAGTAGTCTTAATTTTCGTGGAATCTTTTTCTATGGGTGTAGGCAGTTTTCTTTCTGAACACACAGCGGAAGAATTTATTGCGCAACAAGAAACGCCCGGAAAGATATCACTCCTTGCCGCTCTCGTAATGTTCTGTTCTTATTTTCTGGCAGGTTTTATCCCGCTATCTCCTTATTTATTTTTTAATTTTACTGCCGCTTTCAAACTGTCCATTCTTTTTTCTTTAATAGCTCTTTTTGTCCTTGGAGCGATAAGCGCAAAATTTTCGCATACCAACAAAATAAGACATGGCCTTGAGATGCTATTTATCGGAGGATTAGCAATTGTATTAGGCGTAGTCATCGGCACACTCATCAATAAAATAGAGTAATCCAAATCTCATAATCCCAACTGCAATGTGCCCAAAAACTGCGGTATCATAAACATCAATCCAATAAGAGGCAAAATAATAACAACGACAGAAATAATAAGAGTCCATAAAAAATACTTCCTCGTTTTTTCAACAGACCGATGAATTTCTTCCAGTCTTCTCGCCTGCTCTTCAAATTTTTGCATAATATCTTGATCCATATATTTTTATAATTTTATAATTTTATTAATGCCTTTAGTTTATAATAATATATCATGAATCTTAAAAAATAAAAAATCGGCCACTTTAAGCGGCCGATTTCAAAATATCATCTTTATCAACAGTCGTGTCATATCCTTCTGGACGATACTCTGCATACCACGCTTTTTTGATATCTTCTATAGTAACTTTTTTACTATCCCAATGTTGAACTCTCCAAATTTTCCAACCGTTTTTTGTGTCACCACTATCATACAGGGGTCTTATCTTCCTTCTTTTCTTTATTATGCAATCCACGATTCTTGCCCTCCTTTTTTAGAAAATAACGGTTATTGGAAGCTATACCGAATCAATAATTAGCAACTAAAAAACAAACCCAGCCGCTTCTTTCATGGTCTTTAACACCTCTTGTTTCGCAATCCCTTTTTCTTCAAAATCTCTCCGGTGTAACAACCAAAAAGCTTCAACCCCTTGATATATAACCATCGGCGTTCCGTCTAAAATCTCAAATCCCGCGGATTTAGCAAAATTAATAAATGGCGTATCGCCACTTCTTAAAACTATATCGCTGATTATCGCTTTTTTGGAAATTTTGCCAAAAATCCTTTGGGATTCTTTGATATTTTCCTTTATATTTTCCTCGGTTACGGGAATTTTCGCTAGCGCCAATGCGGAGTAATTTTCAAAATCTCCGCTGGTCCCCTTTGTTGATACGTTGATAACCGCATCCGCATCAACAACTTCCCTCTCTATCAAATCTTCCCCTCCAAACCGCGCTTTTTTATCTTCATCAAAATTAAAATACCTATTAATCTTATCAGTAAGCGCCTCAGCTTTTTTAGTGGTGCGGTTCAATATAACCAACCGCATTCCCTTGTCTGCCAGCATAAAAGCAATGGCATTGCCTGTGCCACCAGAGCCCAAAATCACCGCTTTTTTATTCTCCAGCCGTTCATCTTTTTTTCCAAACACTTCTTCCAAGCTAACGGCATATCCTACTCCATCCGTATTAAATCCTCTTAACTTTCCTTCCGGCGTCTTAACCATAAAATTCACGGCCCCGATCTCTTTGGCAATAGGATCAATCTCATCGAGAAATTCAATAACCTCATCTTTAAAACCCACCCCC
>Ga0076207_138_pt1 | contig 15882 bp, 14 predicted proteins | sample RifGroE2_FD_68262 | JGI IMG/M metagenome (GOLD analysis project Ga0076207, IMG submission 68262) | Parcubacteria bacterium GW2011_GWE2_37_8 | reverse complement strand
TGCCCGGCCGCATTGCTCGCTCGCCTCTTTTACTATTTTTTGCAATCTTTCATCATTTAAATTTAATTTTATTGAATGTTCCGCAAGTACCGGCATAAATCTTGAAACGCCAATTTCTGTGCATTTTTCAAAAATAAGCTCCACATTATCTTTTTTGAGTAAACTCTGGAAAAGAGTAATCTCAACATTTAGTTTCTTCCCCTCTTTTCTGTCATTTATCTGGACTATAATTTCTTTCTTGCCAATGTCCTTTATTGTCGCATCATATTCAAATCCGCTATTGTCCAACAAAATTATATTCTCGCCCAATTTCACCCTAAAAACAGAACTCAACTGATGCAAAATTCCCTCATCGTGAAGTGAAACTCTTTTTTTATCATCTATTGAAAAATCTATAAAAAATCTTCGATGCACAAAAATAATTCAGCCGTTCCAGCGGTTTAGCGAGCACAGCTTGTTTGACCGAAATAGCTTAACCGCTTGACTAGCTTAACCGCTATTCCACAATAACCTGCTCTACCGTCACCGCTCCGCGGGGATTATCGTTTTCATAGGTTTTAAGCGCTTCTACTTTATCAATCACATCCATACCCTCAATCACTTTTCCAAAGGCCGTATGCTTGCCGTCAAGCCACGGAGTTTCTTTGGCGGTAACAATAAAAAATTGGCTGCCATTTGTGTTCGGACCGGAATTCGCCATTGCAATAACTCCGCGAACTAATTTATGACTGTTAAATTCATCTTCAAATTTATAGCCGGGATCGCCCATACCGTCATTTGACCAATTATCATCTTTACTGTTTGGATCACCACCCTGAATCATAAAATCCTTAATAACACGATGAAACCTTGTGCCATTATAAAAACCTTCTTTTGATAACTTCACAAAATTCGCCACTGTTTTTGGCGCATCCTTTTCGAAAAGCTCAACTTTAATATCCCCTAAATTAGTCTTTAAAATAACAATTGACATTTTATTTATATTCTCGGGCTCTAATTGCGGCTGGCTGGCGACATCGACTCTATAAAAACCGAAGTACCAGACAACAAGCGCTAAAACCAAAACCCAAAATATCCAGATAAAAAATTTTGATTGCATAAATTCTATATTTTAAATCTTATTAATATGCTTTGCGAGCGAAAATGAGCGATTGAAATATTCCGAGAGAACCATAAAAATATTTTGTAATTCAAAATAAAGGTTCCCCGCGGCAAGCCGACGGGGTATTTTGTCGGAGCTCGCTTTGCTCGCGCTTTCTCACCGCAAGCGGTGAGGTATTAGACCTATATTAACTCCTCGGCTCGAAAATACAAAAGATTACTTTTGTATTTTGCTCGCTCTACGTCGTTAATAATAATACTAAAAAAATAGTCTCTTTTCAATGGGAAACAAAATAGTCCGCCGTGGCGGACTATTTTGCAAAGTTTTTATTAAATTGATATTAGTTGGTTTTTGCGTTCAGTCTCCTCATTGCGGCTCTCGCTAAAGAACTCGTAATAAAGATAAACGCCATAATGCCCATTAAAACAACCCAACCTGCCAAAGATATTGAACCAAGACTGCCAAAGATGGATGCGGATAAATTTATGGAGTCAATAACGGTGCTTGAAGCCGAAGCCGAAATAATCGGTTGGGTATTGCCAACAAAATCTTGATAATTAACAATTATGATAGCTGTTAAAATATCATTTGTCTTAACTTTTAATCCGACTTTCACGCTGAATTTTCTTACTATTTCCTGATTTGCCGCAACAGAACCCAGATCAACAATCAAACTATTGTCAGTTTTATTAGAAACTGGAAAATCGGATTCAATAAGCTCAACGCCTTCGGGTAAACCGATAGAAAGTAAAATATTTTTTACCGCAAAATCATTAACATTTTTGATGATTATTGAGTAATTCAACACATCATCCGCTTTGACTTCATTTTCATCAACTGTAAATCTCAAGGAAATCGGTTTTTGTTTACTGATATATGTTGAAGCACTATTGGAATAAACATTCAAATTTTTCGCAGGAATATAAATTTGAGCTTGATTGGTGATAGTGCTATTTAATCCGCCCTGAACTTCTGCTACAAAAAACAAGATTGTTGTCTCGCCCGCTCTCAAGCGCAGAGTATTCCAAGCAACAATATTGCCGATAGAATCATAGCTCGCTCTTGGTGTTGATTCCAGATATTTTAAGGCGCTTGGAATTTGAGTACTAATCCTTAAATTAGACAGTGTCTGACTGCCGATATTCTTGATATTGATTATATATTTCAATTTATGGCCAATGTCGGAAAAATTTGAAATTTCGTTACCGTTTGGCAGGGTCAAATTTTCAATGGTCTCTGAAATTTCTACGACAGAAGCTTGAACCGAAGCCGCAACAACTGTTCCTGCGCTCTGATTTGCATTGTTTGTATTATTTGCAGGCTGACTTGTGATATTTAAAGCCGCTGCTCCAGTAACAAACATATTTGTCGCGCCACGAGTAATCCCGGCATAATTTTGAGCTACCGGCCTGAAATAATAAATAGTATTATCAGAAAGATTTAAAATTGGAATTGTTACCGGCACATAAGAAGCGCCACCGCCGATATTTTGCGAGTTGGTCGAATTAGCCAAAGATCCCGCAGATGTCCCGTATTCAAACCAAGCATTAGTTGAAGATCCGTTGGGATTAATCGTTCCGTTTAAATTAGCGGAGGTTCTTGTGATTGCCAGTAGCAAATGACAAGATATTGCCATAGGTAGTGCCTTGTGAATTTTGAGCGACTGCGCGGAAATAATAAGTGGTATTTGAAGAAAGATTGGAAATATTTGAAGAAACATTTGAAGTTGCGTTACCCGAGCCGATGCTTTGATTTGAAGACACATAAGGGAATGAATTACTGGAAGTTCCATACTCAAACCAAGCGGTGGTAAATGAATTATTCGGATTAACTAAAGAATTTAAAGTTGCGGAAGTTGTTAATATCGAATTGGCGGAAAGCCAGTAGCAAATGACAAGATATTGCCATAGGTAGTGCCTTGTGAATTTTGAGCGACTGCGCGGAAATAATAAGTGGTATTTGAAGAAAGATTGGAAATATAATAAGATGTTGCATTGTTTGAAGCGTTAGAACCGATAACAAATTGGCTTGAGGTTGTATTGTTTAAAAGATTAGATGAAATCCCATATTCAAACCAAGTGGTTGTTGAAAAACCATTAGGATTAACTTGACCTCTTAAATCAGCAGAGTTCGTCAAGATGTTTGTCGCAAGATCGGTTACAACAATCGGAACTGACGCAAGATTGGATATGGAATTACCGCCCACCCTTGCTTTAAGCGTAATATAGCCCTGAGTATCCCATCCGCCTGCGATGTTGCCCAAATTCAATCCATTGAAAGATATAATCTCATCTCCGTTTTGACCAAACGGCAAAGCTTGGACCGTATTTGAATTTTGATTTGGATACCATTTCACTGAGCCAGAAATAAAATTAAGATTCTGAGATGAAGATAAATTTAAAGCAACGGAATCAAAAATTGCCGAAGCGTTATCTGCCCAGATATTAACAGATAATATATGTGTTGTTTGATAAGAACTGGAACTAGGAAAATTAATCCTAATTTTTGTGTTATCGGCAGTAACGCTTGAATTATTGTGATAATAAACAAGTAACGCAATCTCTTCGCCTGCATTAGCAGATACAGAAGAACCCCAATTTAAAGTGCCTCTGTCTCTGGTGGAATTTGCAATTCTTAAAGTTTCAAAATCCGAAGCATTGTTATTAAACTGAGTTGGAGCGGCCTTTATGGAAATCACCGGAATAGTCAAGCCAGCGATTATTGAAATGATTCCTAAAATTGAAAAGATTTTATTTAAAATATTTTTAATCATTTTTTTATTTTTATATTTTCTTATTTATTAATTATGATTTCTTAGAATTCATTCACTCAAAAAACTATATAATATCTGTAGGTTAATAAATTCTAAGAAATCCGGGCGAAAAGCGTTTTACGCTTCTCGCCCTTATTTTATTTCTTACGGCACCGGTGGCGGAACCACAGGACCAGTACCGCCCCCTCCGGGTACGGGAGGAGGACTTCCGGGACCGCCTCCTGCGCTGGATTGGGATGATTGACGATAAGCGCTACCGCCGGCATACCCAATTGATCCTCCGACTAAAGCCGCGGCCGCCTTGCATCGGCCGTCTGATTCTGTCCCCCACACTTCTTTATCAAAAATTCCCGTGATGGACATAATAGCCCCGCCAACTATAAGCCACGAATTACGCGTGGCTATACCGGCAGTCAATGCCCCGCTACCAAGTCCAGTCGCCCAAGTACCTGCGCTAAAACATTTCGACGCTTGATCTTGATTCTGTTTGCCTTGTTTTGCCGATGCTAATGCAGGAGCAGGGAAGACAGGCACCAGATTCATGATATCCCGCCATCCCGCGGTAGCGAAGTGCTCAGCATACCGATTGCCTTTTTTTGCGACGATGGGAATGCCCGAAGGGATGCACCCTTCAACTTTCCGACCCCCTTTCATTGTCTCTACATAAAACGGTTTTTCCGTCGTATATAGTTCTTCCGTAAGAGGGTTAAAATACTTCTTGTCCAATTTCTTGCCAACCCCTGTTAAAAGCGGGAGTTGACTTTTGACGCAAAGCTCATGCCGCGGATCTTCTGGTGGCGTATTCACTGGCTCATAAAAAACATTATGAGTAGTGGCACAACCAGCTCCCATAGTAAGGAGGACTAACAATAAAAAACCTAAACCTCCTCTTTTTGCCATGTGACCCACCTCCTCTTTTTGTTTTATTTTCAGCGCTTTTGCGCCTTAACTACAAAGAACTGTTTTGCAGTATATACTACAATCTAAATTCTGTCAAGCCCCATATAATAACCTTGTGCCAGAACACAAAAAAACAGGCATCACCAAATAAATAAAGATGCCTGTTTTATTATATTTTCATCTATCCCAAGGTTGCTAGATCTCGCTCCCGATATTCGCGGAGCCGTGGCAAATCATGATCTTCCGCTATCATATAGGCTATTTGTTGAGCCCCAATAAAATGCGGCAAAATAACATAGTCCGCCCCCTCTTCATACAATATTTTCGCTTCCCATTCTTCATTCGCCGTCATCATAACCTTAGGCGGTTTTTTCAACTTTTCTTCTTTTATGCGCGTCAAAATTGAAATATTATCATTCAAATCCGGCACTGTTGAAATAATTAATTTTGCCTTGAGCATATTCGCATCGTCCTGTATTTCTTCATCGGACATATCGCCATAAATCACATTGTATCCTTTGATTTCGAGTTTCTTCGCCGTATCAGGATTGAAATCAATAATCTCGGTTTTATCCGCCGGCAGAACAGAAAGCAAATGTCCGCCTAGACGATGAGAGCCGATCAAGACAAAATGATCCGCCATGTCTTTATGCGCAAGTGGTCTTTCAATAGTAATTTTTCTCTCAAAAATCTTTAGAAATACAGAGAGATATTTATAAAGCCAATTACCGCCAAGAATCATATATGAAGATATCGTTATCGTTATAATGCCAACCAAGGTTATTATGGTTACCGATCGCTCATCAATATGACTGACATTTTTGCCAAGTTGCATCAACACAAAACTAAATTCTGAAATTTGCGCCATGCCAAGACCGACAAAAAATGCCGTCCTTTTTTTATAACCTAAAATTCCCATAATAACTAAAACAATAAGGGGGTTGCCAACCAATATAAATCCGGAAAACGCCAAAACCGGAATCCAGATACCCGCCAACGATTCACCGAGAACCAAAGTTGACCCCAAGGTAATAAAAAATACCACTATAAAAAGATCTCTTACCGGCCTGATGCGGGAATGAATTTGATAATGCTCGGAAGAATAAGACAAAGCGATGCCCGCCAAAAATCCTCCAATCTCCAAAGAAAGCCCAATAAATGACGAAGAAACAAAACTGGCAATCCCAAGAGCAAAAGCAATACTGGTTAAAAATAGGAGTTCTTGGGACCTCGCAATAAAGCCTATCAGTTTCGGGAGAATTTTTTTGCCAATAATAATTAAGACTACAGATAAAATTATTCCTTTTGCAAAGACTATTAATATGGGGGTAAAATTTAAAACATCTCCCTTGGCTCCGATTCCAGCCAAGAACATCAATGCAAAGAGAGCTATAAAATCCTGCACGAATAAAACACCGATGAGAATTTTGCCATATAAACTGCCCATATCCTTTTTCTCTGATAAGAGTTTTACAACTATAATCGTGCTGGAAAATGTTAATGCCAAAGCAATATATAAAGAGACCATGCTGGAAAATCCAATAGCAATAGACAAGAAATACCCGATAATTGCAGTAAAAATAACCTGCCCCAATCCGATAATCACAGCCGACTTTCCAATCTGTTTCAATCCCGAAAGATTCATTTCAAGGCCAACCATAAATAAAAGCAAAGTGATGCCGATTTTTGACATTACCTCTAGAGTTTCCTTGCTGTCAAAAGCCAAATATCCAAGAGGTCCTATGATAATCCCGGTTAAAATATAGGCCAAAATACCGCTTTGGCGGAAAAACATAGCAACAATGGCCAACGCGCTTGCGAGCACCAAAACGACGGAAATTTCCGAAAAAAGAGAGAAAATCATGAAGCATGAAACATGCAACATGAAACATGAAGTCCGCCGCGGCGGACTTCATGTTTCATGTTGAGTGAACATATTATATCACACATTATAAACTTTCTACTTTATAACTTTCAACTTATTTGCCTGTCCGCCGACAGGCATGACTTGCCGGCGAGCTGTCCGCACGCGCCTTGAATATCTTGCCCGAGACTCTTTCTGATAGTAGCGTTGAATCCATTGCTTTTTAAAAACTCCTGAAATTTTCTGGCTTGATTACGAGATGATGGCTTAAACGGGGACTCAATAATCCGCTGTGGCGGATTAAAAACAATCAAATTCATATGCAAAAGATGAGGATAACCGATACTCCTTAAATAATTAATCAATTCTCTGGCATTTTTCAAGTCATCATTTACTCCGTCAAGTAAAATATACTCAATAAATACTTTTCTTTTTGATTTTGAAAGATACTTTTTCAACTCCCCTGCCAAATCCTTGAGGTTATAAGATTTATTGATCGGCATCAAATCACTCCGCAATTTATCGTTGGCCGCGTGCAGTGATATTGCAAGGTTCACCTGCGGGAATTCTTTGGCAAACTTCTCAATGCCCGGCAATATACCGCATGTGGAAACCGAGATGCTTCTTTGTCCAATTCCAAATGCATCTTTATCAATCAAAATCTTTATACTTTCAAAAACATTTTCCAAATTGTTAAAAGGCTCTCCCATTCCCATATATACAACATTAGAAATTTTTCCAATGATTTTTTCTTTTCTCATATAACTTTTCCAAAATAAAACTTGCCCCCAAATTTCTTCCGCTGATAAATTCCTTATAAATCCACCAGCGCCAGTAGCGCAAAAAGCACATCGCATGGCGCATCCCGCTTGCGTTGAGACACATAAAGACCAATTGTTTTCTATCGCGCCTTCCATTAAAACCGTTTCAATTATCTTGTCATCAACCAAATACAAAATCGCTTTATACGCTTTTTTATCGCCAGAAACAAAAACCTCGGATTTTTTAAACGGCATTATTTTAAAATTTTTCTCCGATAAATCCCGCAAAATCTTTGGCAATACAGAAATCTCATCAAAAGAAATTATCCCATCTTGAAAAACCGCTTTCTTAATCTGTTTTAAGCGAAATGCCGGCTGACCCTCATCTTTTAAGAATTTTTCCAGCTTTTTAAAATCCATAATATTAATTTCAATGCAATTTATAATTTAACAATCACTTCCATTATTACCTCCTCACACTCTCTCGCGTTGTTTATTTTCATCAATTGCGCTCTCACTTCACTCGCCCCTTCAAATCCGCGACAATACCACGCCAAATGTTTTCGCATGTTTATAAACGGCCTTTCCGTAAAAATCATCTCATAATATTTTGCATGTTCTATCGCCACAGTTAATTTTTCTTTTGCACTCGTCTCTTTCCCGGAAAATATCCACGGATTACCCATTACCGCTCTGCCCACAAGCGCTCCATCTAAACCATACTTTAGCGCTTTTTCTTTTGCTTCGGTGATGTTTTTTATATCGCCGTTTCCTAAAATAGTTATTTTTGCATCGGTGTCGCGAATAATTTTCGCCATCTCTGCAATTGTTTCCCAATTAGCAACTCCAAAATACATTTGCTTGAGCGTTCTTCCGTGAATTGAGATATTAGCCAATCCCATTTCAGTTAAATGTTTTGCCCAATCTTTTGCTTGTTGTAATGAATTATTATCCACTCCAATTCTCGTCTTGACTGATACGGGAATCGTTTCGCGCTCCCCACCCAAGCGGAGCATACTATCCATAGCATATTCAACGATATTTTGGGGTAAACCAAAATCTTCAATTTTTTTTCCTTTAGCCCAATCAGAGATTCCTTGTTTGAGATTAATAACCACTTCTTTTGCTAATTTGGGGTTAGCGATTAAAGACGCGCCTCCTCCCTGCTTCATAATCGCTTTATCGGGACAACCCATATTAATATCAATGCCATCAAAACCGAGTTCGCATAAAAACGGCGCTATTTTATAAAAATTTTTGGGGTTTGCGCCAAAAATCTGAGCCACTATCGGCCTTTCATTTGCGCCATAAATCAATCCCTCTGTCAGCACTCGGGCTCCGGCGCAAATTCCGTCAACAGGAACAAATTCCGTAAAAATCACATCTGGTTTTGCATATTCGCAAATAATGCGCCTAAAGGCCGCGTCTGTAACGCCATCCATCGGCGCCATACCGATAATCGGTTTTTTCAGTTTTTGCCAAAAATTATCCATAATCTTAAAAAATAAAAGACTTACTCGGCGCTTTGCCTTTCAGTCTTTATTATATCCTTCTAAATTTCCAAACACCGGCACCCATAAACTGATTCTGCATTTTGTTTTTGGGCAGAAAACATTTTTACCGCCGTCATCCAGTTCTTTATCATTAAACTTGATAACAAACTCGTAATCACATACCGGACACTTCACATCTCTTATGGATTCAATATCGCCGCTCCTTCAATCGGCACCCAGATAAATTGCTTGCACCTTGAACAGGTTACATTCCTGCCCCTCAAACTTACATCTCTCATGGAAAGAGTGATCACAATCTCATTATCGCATAACGGGCACTTTCCAAACTTCGCAATCACACTCATATCCTCCTTCTTCCTATTATTTTAAAAAATTTTTCTTTCAATACAACAACACTTATTTCTAATATAGCAACAACCAAACCGACAAGTCAAATAAAGATTCCAACACAAAAACCGTCGTCCTACTTCACCCCGCCAAATTTATCATTCCTATCCAAATCTGCCGGACCTGGATTCGAACCAAGATAACCTGCTCCAGAGGCAAGTGTCCTACCATTAGACGATCCGGCAGATTTGGATGGGAATTTTTTAAAAGCATTGCCACCTTTCCAACTTTTAATATACTTTTCTCTTTAGCGCGCCGATAACATATTATCATGTTCTTCTATGTACACTAATATCAACGGGCATCTAAACTTCGTTAAACGCATATCGCCATTATTATGTCGAACTAATCTTTCTTGGGAATATAATTCTGTAATACCTATATAATATTTGACTTTTTGACTCTTTAAAATATATACAAAGCATTTCATAAATTTGGCTGGGCAAGTTAGACAATCTCCCAAATATTTTAAAAATTTACCTGAAGAAATACCAAAAAGCAATCCGCCCTTCCCCAGTTTTTATAAAAACTGGGGAAGGGCGGAAATTTACTAACAAGCTGACAACTGATTGATTAGCGAGCTAATTTTTTAAATGTTTCCTTATGGCTATGAGACTGCTGATTACTCCTATCCCCACCCCAATTGCAGAAATAATTCCGAAAAACTGAAAAAAGTTTTCTTTAAAATAATTATAAATATCCGCTTTAGGCAAAAATGCATTTATATACGGAGACGCAAAACTCAACACGGGATAAAATATTGCCACCGTCACAATTGAAGCAATCAAACCATACAGAAATCCTTCCGCTAAAAATGGCCCGCGAATAAACCAATTTGACGCTCCCACCAATTTCATAATAGAAATTTCCTCGCGCGCCGTGTATATAGCCACCCTAACGGTATTAAAAGACACCAAAAATGCCACCGTGGAAAACATAATTATTAATGCTAATCCAAGTTGGCGCGTTGTGCTAATAAATCTGGTCAGTCTGTTTATCATCGTCTGATTTTCGTAATAATTGATTTTATCAATCATATCTTTTGCCGATCCGGATTCAAGAAAAGAAACGATATTAGCAAAATTAGAAGGATCTTTCGCTTTAATGTTCACGCTGGATGGCAAGGGATTGTCATCCAGCTCGGATAGTGACTGTAAAAGCAAACTGTTATCTTTGTGCCTCTCCTTAAATTTAGAAAGCGCGTCTTCCTTGGAAATATATTCCACATTTTTCACTATTCCAAGATTATTTAATTCGCTTGTAACTTCAGATATTTTATCTTCAGTCGCATCCTTGGAAAAATAAACCGTTATATCAATTTTATTTTGCAATGTCTCAACCGCCACCCTCGTAGTGATTGATAATATCATCAAACTGGAAATTACAAGCAATGTCAAAACCATAATAGAAATCGTTGCTGTTGAAAGCCAGCCGTTCCTATAAAAATTTATTGCGCCATTTCTAAAAATTCGTTGAATTGATGCTAACATAATTTTTAATTTCTAATTTTTAAATATCGGGATATTGGAAATTATTTAAAAATTAGGAATTAGATATTAGAAATTCCTTTAATCCGCCGTGGTGGATTAAAGGATATAACGCCCATTTTCTTCGTCTCTTACAATCCTCCCTTTATCCATACTTATCACTCTTTTATTTAATGTATTTACAATCTCCCTGTTATGCGTCGCCAAAATAACAGTTGTGCCAAGTTCATTAATTTTAACCAATAATCTAATGACATCCCAGGTGTTCAGTGGATCCAAATTCCCTGTCGGCTCATCTGCTATTATTATATCAGGTCTTAATACTAAAGCGCGAGCGATGGAAGCGCGCTGACGCTCTCCGCCTGAAAGCTGATGTGGAAACACATTAAAATGATTTTTAAGGCCAACCAACTCCAATACTTGCGGCACCGTCTCGCTAATCTCTTCTCGGGATTTGCCGGCAACTTCCAGCGCAAAAGCGACATTCTCAAAAGTGGTTTTATTGGACAGTAATTTAAAATCTTGAAAAATAGAGCTGATTTTTCTCCTTAAAGACGGCAAATCGCGAGATTTTAGACTGTTTATTTCCACATCATCGAGCAACACTCTTCCTTCTGTTGGTAATTCCTCAACAGTCAATAATTTAAGCAATGTTGATTTCCCGGCGCCTGATTGGCCAACAATAGTCACGAATTCCCTGGAATTTATCTTTAAATTAACCTTTTCTAAGGCAACGATATTGGGATAAATTTTAGAAATGTTTTCGAATACTATCACTATAATTAGCTTCTAGTTGCTAGTTGCTAGCTTCTAGTTAAAATGCAAGGAAAAAAATCTTTGATTTTTAGCTAGAACCTGAAATCTAGAACCTAGAACCTGTCCTTATCTCCGCCTCAATAAACTCATCCAGTTCTCCCTCTAAAACTTTTTCCACCTGCGAAGTTTCCATCTCCGTCCTATGATCTTTTACCATTTTATACGGATGAAGCACATATGATCTGATCTGATGCCCCCATTCAATTTCAACTTTTTTTCCTTTCAATTTTGATAATTCTTCAATGTGCTCTTTTTCCATCAATTGCGCAAGTTTAGAAATTAAGAGTTGCATCGCTTTTTCTTTATTTTGAAGCTGTGACCTCTCTTCTTGGCATGCAACAATAATCCCCGTTGGCTTATGATGGATGCGCACGGCTGTTTCTCTTTTATTTACATTCTGTCCGCCCGGACCGGATGACCTGAATGTCTCTTCTATTATATCATCGGGATTTATTTTTATCTCGTCTGATTTTTCAATTTCCGGCATCACATCAACAAAAGCAAATGAAGTGTGCCGAAGCTGAGCGGCAGAAAACGGAGATACGCGCACCAATCTATGCACGCCGTGTTCTTTTTTAAAATATCCATAAGCATACGCGCCCCCTATTTCTAATGTAATATTTTTTATCCCCCCTTCCTCTCCAAAGTGCTCATGCAGGGTTTTTACATCAAATCCCCTGATATTGGCAAAGCGGACATACATCCTTGAGATCATCGCCGCCCAATCCTGCGCATCACGCCCCCCCGCCCCGGCATACACCGAAAGCACAGCGTTATTTTTGTCATATTTTCCGGTAAAAAAAACTTTTATTTCTTCTTGCTTGAATCTCTTCTTTAAATTTTCAAATTTTTGCTCAACATCCTTCCGCCACACTTCCAAATCATGTTCAATAATATGCTTTTCTTCTTTTTCCATTTCTTTAATCTCTAAAACATCGACTGCCAAAGAATCTATTTCTTTTATAAAATCCCGCCAAATTTTAATCTCATTTTTTAAACCAGTCAGCTCTTGCGAAATTTTTGCGGCTTTCTGATGATCTTCCCAGAATAACGGATCTTGCGACAGTTTTTCCAACTCCGAAATCCTCTGTTCTTTTTTGGCAATATCAAAGACAGTCCATTACTTTCGTAATGGTCTCTTTTTGTTCTAATATATTTTTTTCTAATTCTTTTAACTCCATAAATCTTTACACAACAATTAACAACTAACATTTAACAATCAACTAAAATACAATATGCTTCATCAATTAGCTAATTCTATTTTGCGTTTTTTATTTTCCACTCTACGCTCTCTAATTATACCACATATTCTAATTTTTAATTCGCCTACTAGAAAAATACTATCGCTCTATTTTATCCCACTGGAGCCAGTGGCCGGAATCGAACCGGCGACCTCTGCTTTACGAAAGCATTGCTCTGCCGACTGAGCTACACTGGCACAACACAACTAAATATATCATCAATTTAAAAACTCTCAAGACAAAAAAGCCGCACGATGTAATCGCACGGCTCGTGCTGCTTGTACAATATTGCAGCTTAAAGAAATTTTTGGCTCTAGGCTAGATATCTAAAATAGAGCCAATTCTTTTATTATTTCTTCGACCGTCTTCTGACCGCAGTAAATTGCTCCTCCTTTACGTGCAATCATCTGCTTAAGCTCGGTGATTTGTTCAGGCGTGAGTCTTTTCACATCACAAAATCCACACCCCCTTTCATCGTTGCACCCGCGACATTTAATCGCCATTTCTTCCTCGTCAAAGAAAATGCCAGAACCCCCATCGCATATGCGATGGGAACGGCAACAACTAATGTTGCCACAACCCGAGGACTCAGTTTTCCCGAGTCCAAATCTGCATCAACCCGATCGAAAAAACCGGGGGCGGCAGGATTATTCATAATCCTGCCGTAAAGTCCTAACTTCTTCCTCTTCATACGATATTCCTCCTTAGTTTTTTATTTTCAAATTCCTTCTCTGAGACTATGAAATGAAAATCATTTCATAGTCTCAGAAAGAAACCTAACTCGCAATTTTTAATCGCAAGTTAGGCATTAAACTAAAATCCAAAGAAACCCGGTCCGGAGTCTTTTATCAACCACCATACCAATGCTATTATTGCTATTCCCGTCATTATTGCTACCACTATTACTGCTGCCATCCACATCTTCATCCTCCTTCCCCGATTTTACCCTCGATGGTAGGGGTTTGATTTTTGTTTTAATTGTTTTTTGTTTTAAAGAACCTCTTTATTGATTAGTAATGTTATATACTATTTTATAAATTCTGTCAATAGCAAAATTTAAAACAAGTTGACTCCTTCCCCTATTTTAAGGTAGTATCTGTATATTAAATTATTATTAGAATTAAACGAAGTTAGGCATAAATTCATGATTTTCAATCAAAAAACAGGAATAACTGCCCAATTAAACACAAATGGAAGGATTTGCACTCTTACTTGTGGCTTTTTTGGCGTTAGCAATCGGCTCAATCTTGGGCTATCTTGCGCGCCGAACAATAGCCAAGGCTCAACTTGGATCAATAGAGGCGAAGATAGAAAAACTACTGGCCGACGCCAGAGCTGAATCTCAAAATATAATTCTTGCGGCCAGAGAAAAGGCGGCAAAAGCGGTTGAAGAATCCAAAAAAGAAGAAAAAGAACGCGTCTTGCAATTCGCAAGAAACGAAGAAAAACTGCTCAAGCGAGAAGAAATGGTTGACCGCCATATTTTCGAATATGAGAAAAAAGAAGAAGAATTAAAGCAAAAAGTGGAAAAAATCCACGCTCTAAAAACCGAGGTTGAAAAAATAAAAGATTCGGAAATAGAAAAACTTCAAAATATCGCCTCTTTAACAAAAGACCAGGCTAGCGAGCAACTATTTAAACTTGTTGAAGACCAGCATAAAGAAGACCTTTGGAGCCGCATCAAAAAATTGGAAAAAGAAGGTCTTGCGGAGCTGGAGAAAAAAGCCCGCGATCTTTTGCTCATCGCCCTACAAAGATATTCCGGATCTCAAGTATCAGAAACTTCAACCACTTCCGTTCCTCTGCCGTCTGAAGATATAAAGGGCAGGATTATCGGCAAAGAAGGACGCAACATTAAAACTCTGGAAAAAATGACCGGCGTAGAATTTATTATTGATGAAACTCCGGACGCCATCACCCTGTCTTGTTTTGACCCTGTCCGCAGACAAGTGGCAAAATTAACACTGGAAAAACTATTGGCTGATGGAAGGATTCAACCGGCCCGCATTGAAGAGCTTTATGAAAAAGCTAAAGAAGAAATCGGCCAAAAAATATACGAAGCTGGAGAAGCGGCAATATACGAGCTTGGTATTGTCGGCATGGACCAGAAATTAATTAGTCTGCTTGGTCGCTTACAATATCGCACAAGTTATGGACAAAATGTACTGCAACACTCTGTTGAAGCCGCGCATATCGCCGGCATTTTAGCAGAAGAACTTAAAGCCGATGTGAAAACCGCAAAAATGGGCGCGCTTTTTCATGATATTGGCAAAGCGGTGGACCACGAGATTGAGGGTTCCCATGTTGAAATCGGCAGAAAAATCCTTCAAAAATTTAACGTTTCCGAAGCCATCATTAAAGCGATGCAATCGCACCACGAAGATTATCCCTATGAGACACTGGAGTCAGTTATTGTCCAGGTCGCAGAATCAATGTCTGCCGCCCGCCCAGGAGCTCGCAAGGGCACGCTGGAAAATTACATCAAACGCCTCGAGGATCTCGAAAAAATCGCCACTTCTTTTGAGGGCGTGGAAAAAGCTTATGCTATTTCCGCCGGCCGCGAAGTTAGGATATTTGTAACGCCGGAAAAGATTGACGATATAAAAGCCAGAGAACTCGCTCGCGAAATCGCCAATCGCATTTCCAGCGAACTCCAATTCCCCGGAGAAATAAAAGTTAACGTCATCAGAGAACTGCGAACAATAGAATTTGCAAAATAAACAATTAACAGTTAACAATTAATAGTTAACAAAATAGTTAAAAGTCAGTTGTTAACAGTTAATAGTTGAAAATGATCAAAATCATTTTCTTTGGCGACATATTCGGCAAACCCGGACGAAATGCCATTAAAAAAATATTGCCGGAATTAAAAGAGAAATATCGGCCCGATTTAATTATTGCTAATGCCGAGAATCTGTCTCACGGAAGTGGCGTCACTGTTTCAACCATCGCCGAGATGCGCGAAGCCGGTATTGATGTTTTTACCAGTGGTAATCATGTTTTTAATAAACAGGAAGAAGCGCAAAAAATATTAAAC
>Ga0076207_124_pt1 | contig 16458 bp, 14 predicted proteins | sample RifGroE2_FD_68262 | JGI IMG/M metagenome (GOLD analysis project Ga0076207, IMG submission 68262) | Parcubacteria bacterium GW2011_GWE2_37_8 | reverse complement strand
GCATCGCTTGTTCCAAATTGCAAAAGTGGCATAGGATTGTCGGTTTGAAAACCATCTGAAGATTCAATAATAAAAGGAGCTGGTGGCGCGGTATCAACCGCCAAACGATAATGCGCGGCTGGTCCCCAACCGATTTTATTCTTAAATCTTACGTGCAAATAGGAAACTCCTTCCGGTAAACTGTTAAAAATTTTATTATCGAATAATTTCTCGCTTTTTTGCGGCTGAAAATTGGGATTTATGTCTATAATAGTGGAAACATCGGTGATATCCAAAGGCAAAGACCAAGTGGCATTAAACGGCGTTGTAATATTATACCAACTGTTGGGATCAGGATATAAAGGAACGAAAACATTCGGCGCTTCCGGAAGGCCTTTAGCAAGCTCCGGCTCGCGTTCAATGATGACCGGTGGCGGAATCGGCTCTCCGGGCAAAGGCAGGGTTGGCTGGACGCCAGACGGAATTTCCGGTGCAGGCAGAGGCGCGGCAACGGTCACAGAAATTCTGTAATTTGCCCCGACAATTTCCGTGAGAATATTTGTGCCGGTCCCGTCGTCAACTGTAATCGCGCCATCGTCCAGCGAAATAGGAGTCTCTCCGACTGATTTCGCGTTGAAAACGATCCTTAAAATATGCAACGATGCTCCAGAAACGCCGTTTACGGTGCCACCGATGAAATCAACAACGCCGTTTTCATTGGAAAATGTCGGTTCCTCCGGCCAAAATCCAAAAACTGATCCTGTTTTATCAACAGTTTTTATCTCCAGTTTATCCGCTGGAAATATCACCTTTGCCTGAGCGGCGTTTATTCCGTCGCCTTGACTATCAATTTTTATATCAACCGTAAAAGTTTTATTCAACGCTTGAGCGCCGCTTTGCGGAGAAATATAAAATTTAGCGGCTAATGCGCCATGGCCGAATAAAAATACCGAGAATATAACCGCCAAAAAAATAAAAACCTTATTTAATTTTCTCATATATCTAAATAACTTTTAATTAATATATTATACCATATGAATAAAACTCACAAAAGGAATTCTGTGGAGATATTTCATAATTCAAAGCAATTATCTTTTCCTAAAACTGCTTAAAAATATGCTCAGATCAAAGATATTTATTTTTCCGTCGCTATTTAAATCAACTTTTCTTCTTAAGGCCTCTTCCCGCGAAGACCAGCTACTCAAAAATATACTCCAATCGCTGATATTTAATTTCCCATCGTTATTCAAATCCGAGTTCGCGACGAATAGCTCGGCAACTCTGAAAATTTTCAGTAAAGAATAATCACTTACTTGCGAAGAGTTCGCTTGCAGGACTCTGGCCCGATGGTCGCCGTCCGCCAATGAAGACATTTTAACTGATAAAGCATAATATCCCGTCCTTGTCGCAGCTATTTCTCCGACTAGCTTGCCGTCTATTTCTATTTTTACTTTATTATTGGGAGTCGCGTATCCGGACACTTCTAAACTTTCTTTTTTATTCAACGCTCTTTTATTCAATACAATCGTCGGCGCAACCAAAATATCCGTAAGACCGCCTCTAAAATAAAGTTCGCTGGGAAAAGTCTTGTTTGGCGAAGGATTGCCTTCCTTGTCATACGCGATAATGCTGAATAAATGCTTCTCTATAGTACTCGTCAAACGAAATATCGTTGAGAATTTTCCGCTTGAATCGCTGGGCAATTGAGAAAACGGAGCACTGTTGTCATAAATAATCACTCTGCCGCCCGGATAACTATACCCGTCAAAACGAAATAAAATTCCGCTCGCTCCCGGTATCACTTGAGGCGCCAAGACCAGCACATATACCGAGTCGCTTTCTGAACCACCGACTCCCGTGCAATCCAATACATATGTAGCCGATGAAGTGGGAGTTATATTCTCGCTTCCAGAGGTCGCTTTTACGCCAAGCCACGCGCCCGTTGCATTACAAGAGTCGGCATTGGTTGTGGACCAATTCATCACAAACGATTCCCCGCTGAAAATCGTTGTGGGACTAGCCGTTAAATTTACAGTCGGCGCTCCCACATAAGTAAAACCGTTAAAAAGCGTGCCTGCCGTTGCATCCAGATTTGTGACTGTGACATCAATCGTGCCCGCGGCATGCGCCGGAGTTTTAGCGGTAATGGTATTACTATTTACAAATGTTGTGTTTGTTGCGGAAATCCCGTCAAAAGTGACAGTGGCGCCGGATTGGAAATTTGACCCGGAAACAGTGACGCTAGTATTTCCTCCGATAGTTCCGGTGCTGGGACTGACAGATGTGACGGTAACTATTGGTATTTCACTCAGCGTCGTTGTCCCCGTTATCGCCACTGCGGTTGACGGACTGACAGTGCCGGCTGATGCGGTGACTTCCGTGGAAGGATCGGTAATTTGAATTTCCAAAGTTTGGGTATCTCCTGCTCCGGAACCAACGTTGAGGGTGGCGTAAACGCAAACTTGGGAAGCGCCAACAGACATAGAACCGGTGGCCGTGGCTTTCTGGGAAGAATTAAAAGATACGGGGGTCACATTAAAGGAAGCTTCTGTTCCTTCAAAAGAACAAGTGCCGGCAGTTTCATAATAGAGTTTGAGGTTGGAAAGATTTGTTTGAGCGTTAACCGAGCCGGTTTCGGAAATGATGATTTGGGAGACGGTAGCGGAACCGGAACTTCTCTGAAATGTGAAAGCTCCTCCGACATATTGGTCAGTAGAGGGAACAGTCATGGAACTGGTTTGATTGCCGGTGGTAGAGACAGTGATGTTGGGAGTTGGTGGAGCGTTGATGGTGATTTGTCCTGATGAATATGCGCTAACTGAATTAAATCCGTCATTAGCAATGCCGTAAACATAATATATCCCGGGAGAAGCTCCGCTGGTATCCCAAGAACAAGTGACATTCGAGCCTTCAATCGCTATCGCGCAAGCGCCGGAAATAGTATTGCCGTCAAGACCGGAGTTGTTGGTGTCGTAATAAAAAGCGGCGGTGATAATATCGTCAGTATCGGATAAAGAATAAGTGATGTTGTATAAATCGCCTTGAGTAACAGTATCGGAAGCGCCGTCGGGTTGGGAAACGGAAATGGTTGGTCTTGAGTTGATGGTGATTTGACCGGGAGAGTATGCGCTGACTTGAGGATTTGTTCCGTCATTAGTTTTGCCGTAGACATAATATAACCCCGGGGTGATGCCGGTAGTATCCCAACTGCAAGTGGTTGTTCCTTCAACAGCAGTCGCGCAAGCGCCGGTGATTGTCGTACCATCAAGACCGGAGTTGTTGGTGTCGTAATAAAAAGCGGCGGTGACTACATTGTCGGGGTCAGATAAAGAATAGGCGATGTTGTAGGAAGCGTCTTGAGCGATGGTGTCGCTTGTGCCGTCGGGTTGGGAAACGGAGAGGGTGGGTCTTGAGTTTATGGTAACGGTTCCCGAGGAATACGCATTCACCTGTGTCATACCGTCGCTTGTGATTCCGTAAATATAATAAGAGCCCGGGGTTACGCTTGTCGTATTCCAAGTACAAGTGGAATTTGTTCCTTCAGCCGCTATCGCGCAAGCGCCGGAAATAGTATTGCCGTCAAGACCGGAGTTGTTGGTGTCGTAATAAAAAGCGACAGTAACTACATTGTCAGAGTCAGATAAGGAATAAGTGATATTGTAGGAAGCGTCTTGAGCGATGGTGTCGCTTATGCCATCGGGTTGAGTGACAGTGAGGGCCGGCGCGTCATTAACGGTAATTGTGCCTGACGATACCGTGGTGACATTAGGATTGACTCCATCTGAAGCAACGCCGTAAATATAATAGGCAGTGCTGACGGTTAAGATATTCGTATTAAACGAACAGGTGGCGTTGGTCCCTTCTACTTGATCTTGGCAGGCGGCGATCGCTGTTCCGCCAACCCCGTCATTATTCGTGTCATAATAAAAATCAACAGTAGCGACGCTATCCCCGTCAGAAAGATCGTATTGAATGCTATAGTTGGCGCCCTCTGCCACGTTGGTATTGCCCGCGGGAGGATTATCAATCACAAGAGCGGGAGAATCATTTTTCGGTTTAAGCGCGATTGTGATGGCCCCGCCTATACCTGCGGACCACGCGCTCCAAGCGGGCGGATCCTCTGTGCCCGGGCTGGCTATTGTCCTATAAGCGGATTCGGAATTAAAATCATCCGGCTCATTAACGCTGGCGCCAGTAAATAGCGTGTAGTTAGTGACTGTGCCGCGCGATGCGTCGTTTGTGCTATTTGCCGCGTGCGTTATTACCCACGCTCCGGCGGTTTGCGTTGTAATAGCAGGACCATCGGGAACCCATGATGATAATTCCCCTGTGCTGACCGCTGTCTGGTCAAAAATAGCCAAATCAAGCGTACTGCCGTCAATAACATAAGCCCCATAAACCACACCATGCGATGTGCTACCTCCGCCCTCGCCTTGAACCTGCGTATCTGGCGTTCCCCCCATAACTTTATACCAAACGCCAAACTTCGGTCCGGTACTGTCAATTGTGGCGATCGCGGTATAGCCAGTAGTAATTGGTCCCCACGCCTGCGCATCGCTACTGTTTCCTCGGCCACCCCACAAAAAAACTACATCTCCCGTTTGCGGAGCGTTTCCCCCCGTGTCAAACGTAAGCGTGACATCTCTGCCGTTTGAGGCACTACCGATTTTTGACGTGCCTCGAAGAGAGATTGCCGCCGCTTGTGTGGGTGAAATCGTAAATAAATTTAAAATATCCGAGGAAAAAAATAACACCAACATTAAAATAACGCCGACCGCAATGATTCTCACTGCTTCTTTATTATTTATCTTTGGGTTATGCTTCATAAAAAATTATTTTTTTGAAAATAATAATACTAAAAATACGAATATTTATATATAATTATATCCTAACGTTCAAAAATAAGACAGCAAAAAAACTCCGTTGAACTAAAAAAAATTAAAACGCCAAACTAATTAATTTTATAAAAAAATAAATTGCCATAACTGAAGCAATTGTAAATTTTATCGCCATTGCCAAAGCAATCCCCCAAATAACGGCCAAGCCGGAACCTAAGGCGCTCTCCGGTCTTTTGCCACTGATTAATTCACCTAAAATAGCGCCGAGCACGGCGCCAATCATCATCCCCGCAAATGCTAGCGCCATAAAACCAAAAACCATACCGATAAAAAATCCTAACACGCCATATCGCGTCGCGCCGAATTTTTTAGCTTTTATCGCCGGCAATATATAATCCGCAAATACCGCCACGACAGTTAAAGCCCCAAAAAATATTAGGGTTCCGTCGCCTATTAGTCCGGGTTTTAAAAAATATAAAATAACAATAGCAATAAAATTCAAAGGCGCGCCCGGCAATGCCGGCACCACACTTCCCACTAGTCCAACAAAAGAAAGACAAACCGCGACTATCAAAAATAAAATTTCCATCTTTAAAATAAATTGAGGGGGGTTTTAAATAAAAATTAGATCACAAACGCTAAACTAATCCATGCTCATTAAAACATTTAGTATATTCTTTGTCGTTGATTTTTATGTGATTTAAAATCCAATCTCTTATGAAAATTATTATTTCCCGCATAAGTTCAATTTCTGCATCCCCCTCTAAATATCTTTTATAAAAATCTCTTATTTTATCTTCATAAAATTTATGTTGCTTTTCATGCTCTTTTGTTTTCTCATATCCAAACTCATGAAAATATTTTTCTTCTGTTTTAAAATGAAAATCAACATACGCCATCAACTCATGAATAATAATATCAAGAGTCGTATCACCTTTTATTTCTTTTCCTATTGAAGCGCTATGAACATCATTTATCAACGCGAATAATTTTTTATGCTGGGCGTCAATCATTTTAACTCCAACACTAAAAGATTTATTCCATTCTACAAAAGTCATGCTAGTTTTTCTTAATTTTATGCTTCTATAATATAATTTTACCCCAAAAACTAATTAAATAAAACAATGTAAAAATCGCGACAATATTTTGCCGCGATTTTATTTTTTTCCTGTCTTAAGTCAAGGCGCTATGGGCTAAGATAAATATAATCGTTTTCTCCCACTAAAAGCCCATGGCTTTGTCTTAAAAACATCAATTCTCTTGGTATATTGTTCCAATCAATTCTCTTTCCCGTCTTCTCAATAAAACGGAGGGCTAAAACCGTTGCCGTGCTATCATGGCAAGCCACTACCGCGTCAAGGCCACTTGAAATAATGGAAATTACGGGATTGAGTATTATATCTACATCTCCCACAAGACCATAAAATGATCCGGTTATTCCCAATTCTTTAACTATGTGGCATTGTTCTTCCCTGACTCCTCCAAGCAAGCAAGCAGTTTGAATGCAACGAAGTGCTTTTGACGACACCACCACTTGGGGATTAAAATCAAAATTTGATAATTTTAATTTTATCAAACCCAATTCCTTCCTGCCCTCGTCGGAAATGCCCTTTTCAGTCAATGTGCCGTCTCCAAAATCCGCTCTACCATGCCTCGTAAAATAAATCATTCCAGCCTCCCCGCAATCATTTTAGATTATTTATATTTTCCAAAATTAAAGCATTATTACGCCCAAAAATCAATAAAACTTTAGAATTCAAATTCATATATTCATTATATCACATACCCTGCCCGCCTCCGGCGGAAGCGGACAAAAAAAGCGCGCCAGTAAAGCTGACGCGCCGATTTTAAAAAAGTTATTTATTTTTCTGTTTTTGCCAAATTTTATTTCCGAAATAAGCTAAACCCAGAAATACCAACATAACAATCAGCAGAGCCGGCAAATTACTATCCGTTCCAAGAGTAAGAATCGTAGAAATATTTGCCAAAAATGGGCTGACTTGCGGCAGGTCAATAATTTCTTCTGCTTCTTTCTCTCCTTGTTCATCTTGTCCGTTTGACGGCGCGATCTGTTCATTTACCGGAGCTGTTTGTTCGTTCGTCTGTATTATTTGCGAAGCAGGAGAAGATGTTGATGGCTCTTGAGAAGAAAGGTCTTGAGTTTCTGATGGTTGACTACCTAAAGCAAAAATAGGAGCCACGGAAATATCGCTCGGAGAAATTATTTCCGAGACAGACTGAGAAAAATCTTCTACCTCATTTGGCGAGCTAGCTGGTACACTAGATGGCACACTTACACTGCTACTGCCACCCCCACTACTGCCACCTCCGCCTCCACCACCTCCGCCTCCGCCACCACTGCCAGAATTAACAGTAGTAGCAAATGTCCCTTCACTTCCAACAGATTCAGGCGAGGCCTTGGAAATCGTTCTAAAATAATAAGTGGTGCCAGCGGTTAAACCCGAAACAGTCACGCTATGATCAATTACTTTTGGAGCAGTATCTAATTCAGCCGTACTGCCTGCATACCCGTAACAATTCAAAGTTTCCAAAGGCGAAACGCAAGCGCTGTCTCCCAAAACCGTATGAGAAACAGTGTCGTAAACAACGCGACTGGTTGCCTCTTTATTGGTTGACCAAGTAATTACAATGGAAGATTGAGAAGCATCTTTGCTGGCTTCATTGGTGATTATTGCCAATTCATGATTGCCAAACTCAAGAGAAACGCTCGGAATGGTTATTAAACCCTCCTCGCTCGTTGCTTCGCTCTGGCTTATATCATGTCCGCTCAACTCCACAAATATATCAAAGAAAGAGGAACGTAGAAGGTCAAAATCAGGATCTCCGATGCGTAGAAGGTCAAAATCAGGATCTCCGATAGAGGCAAGATCGTATGTAATATCAAAGAAGGAATCTGTGCGCGACGCAGGATTGGTTACCGTCCAACCACTCTTTTTTTCTTCAAAAAGTTTATAGCGGCCAGGACCGACATTGGAAATGATGAAATCGCCGTTAACACCAGTTAAATCCATGGCAATAATTTCAACTGGTATCTTGCCGTCTTGCCCCGCTGGTCCGGTTTCGCGTCCAAGAGCTACGGTAATATCTCCCAATCCAGGCTCGCCAAGACTTCCATCACCTTCTTTCTGCCATATTCCATCTCCACTTTGATCATTCCATTTATATCCAGTAATAGTTACCAATTTAAAATTGCCGAAATTCCAATTCTCTTGGTTCTCACCGGAAGTTACGGTTACCGTGTGTTTGGAGTTGGTATCGGTGCCGGGAAAAATTTGCGTCCAGCCATTTTGAAGCGCTTCACGAACAATATATGTTCCCGGAGTAAGATTCTCAAAAGAGTAAAAACCCTCTTCATCATCGCCGGTCTCTTGGTATGGTTCATCCTCGTCAAGAACGCCATTGTCATTGGTGTCTAAGAAAATTGTCCACTCATCAAGCGTATTTTCTCCTTCTTCAAATTCGCCATCAGCATCGGTATCTTCCCATTTATATCCGGAGATGGAACTTAAATCTGCGCAGTCTGGTATGCCATCTTCGTCAGTATCAGAAGACATACTTTCACTACTTAACGGATCAGAGCCACAGGTATTTTCATTTTCGTCGCTCTGGTCGTCACCATCATCATCAGTGTCGGCGTTATTGCCTATGCCATCACCATCGGTATCAATGCTCTCATTTGAATCCAAAGGAAAAGCGTCTTCTTCATCTGGAACGCCGTCATTATCATCATCTTCGTCGCAAGCATCGCCAGCGCCATCGCTATCGTTATCGGCTTGGTCAGTATTAGAAACTAAGGGACAGTTGTCGCCAGGACCGTCGTCGCCGACATCGGGTGTGCCATCATTATCGTCATCAGTGTCAACGCAGTCCGGAACGCCGTCTTCATCTGTGTCAATAGACATATTTTCTTCATCTAAGGGATCCGAACCGCAGCTTGTTTCGTCTGTATCTGCTTGGTCATCACCGTCATCATCAGTGTCAGAGTTATTGCCTATACCATCATTATCTGTGTCAATGCTCTCATTTGAATCCAAAGGAAAAGCGTCTTCATCATCAGAAGCTCCGTCATTGTCATCATCTGTGTCAGCGTTATTGCCTATGCCATCATTATCTGTGTCAATGCTCTCGATTGAATCTAAAGGAAAATCGTCTTCTTCGTCTGGAACGCCGTCATTATCATCATCTTCGTCGCAAGCATCACCAGCGCCATCTCCGTCAAAATCGGTTTGTTCAGCATTAGAAATTAAGGGACAATTGTCAGAGCTATCTGGAACACCATCATTATCTGTGTCAGAAGGAGCGGGCGTATCATCTACCGGATTAACAGTAATTGTAAAAGTTCGGATAAAAGTATTGTTTTCAACTTGCCCATCATTGGCTGTCACTGTGATTGTGACGCTCCCATTAGCATCGGCTATCGGTGCATAACTTAACGTTCGGGTAGAGCCAGAGCCGGAGATTTCAGGATCAGGAACGACTGTTGGGTTGTCGGAGATTGCCGTTATGGTTACCGTCTGACCCGACCGTCTGACCCGACTCATCACCAGGTGAAACGTTAGTAATGGCTACATTTTGTGAAGAAGCATCCTCATCAATAGTCTGATTGGAGATTGGGTCAAAACTCGGCGGAGTATTAGTTGGCGCAGGCGGTATGGGATCGCCCCAAATAACGACGTCGTCGATATATGTTTCATTATTAGTATTATTGCCATTCATCTCGAACCGCAATTGAAAATTGGGATTATTGTCCGCAAATTCAATCGGCCCAAATATAACCGTGGCGTAAGGAGTATCGTCAAGGATGGTTTCAAGCTCTGCCCAGCCTGCTCCACCGTTAACCGAATACATAGATCTAAATTTATCGCCCTCATACGGCTCAAGATTATTGGCGCGCCTAGCATAACGAACCTTAATATCTTTGTATCCGGTAGTATCAAAAGATTTCACTATTGCGTCATCGGGATTCGCACCGCTAGAGCCATCTATTTCACTAGCATGGCCGTTCGAAGATGTATTATTATCTGTCCAAATCTTATCGCCTGCGGTAGTAATATTCGGACTTTCTTCTGTTACCCATCCACCTACCGTAAAATTATCACTTTCAAAACCATCATAAAAAAGCGGGGGATTCTCGCCGGTTACCTCGACGTTATCCACGGCTGCTCGATCATTACCATTATCACCGTTCACGTAGAACCGCAGGATAAGCTTGGTGTAGTGATTTGCGTTGTCAATCGTAATAGGATTCACACTATGCACTTGGTCAGCCGTGAGTGTTTCAATTGTAGTGAACGAACCACCGTCGAGCGAATACTGGGATATAAATTGATCTCCCGATTCAAAACCATCAATCGCGCGTGAGTATGAAATGTGCAATGTTGCATAACCTTTGGTGGCTATATCTCGCTCCGCTCCCTCATCGGGATTACTCGAACCGCTTCCATCTATACGCATACCCCTTCCGCTTAAACCAACTCTCACCCATGAGTCAGTTTCTCGACTGGGATCATCGGAGTTGGAAAATTCGTCCCAGCCATTAGTCATGCCGGAATTGTCCTGATTAAAATTATCCTCAAAAATAGTTACTGCGACTGCCGAAACAAAAACCGGCTGAATTAAAGCCAATACAAGAGCTCCACCGACTATAAACGCGGTCAATTTTGACCAATTTTTACTAAATTTGTGAATTAAAGAAAGAGTGATTTTCATATAAAAATAATACCCCGTTAGAAAATAAAATCAATAGGCTTTCAATTATTTGATAATAATTTCTTTTACTCATAATTAAATCATACAATAAAAAAGGGGCAATCCATTTATTGGATTGCCCCTTATGCAGTTTTTACTTTTATTTATTCTTTATTTATTATCGCAATGGAGGAAGATTTGGGTCTGCGTTGTCAAATTGGACATTGCCGCACCCCAGTTTTAAGGCCTCGTCTTTTGTATTGGGATTTTCTATCAATTCCTTACAAGCATCAAGCATCCGGTGTTTGATTTTTTCCACCTTCGCCCACTGCTCGTCCCATCTATCGTTCAAACTTTTTGACTTAGCTGCCCAAGCTATAACATATTCGTTATATTTCTTCCTGCTGTTTTCTAAACCATTGGCCACGAACTCTTCATCATCAATGCGCCTTTCAAGATCGTCTTTTTTACTGCCAATCCTATCTCGCCAGGCATTTAATCTTTCCGCTTCAGCATTATAAGAATTCACGGCGGCAGTATCATAGGGATCTGGTTTATCTATGTTATGATGCTCCGTTGCGCTATCTCTTTGAGATATTTCCGCTTGGAATGCAGAAATATCCGAAACCAACTGACTATCTTTTTCCTTGAATATCCTCATGGCTTCCTTGCTCGGCCATCAGCGCGTCCTGGACCTTTGCAAGCGCAGTAGCCTCGTAATTAATCTCCGCGATTTGCTCAGTCGGAGTTTGAGCCGAAGCGTAAACAGCCGTTATTATCAAGGTAATAACCGCCATTACCAACCAGCTACCGATCTTTTTCATATTGTCCTCCTTGTGAAGGTGCTATTTTCGGAATATGCCGAATCATCCGCAAAGTTATTTTGCTTTTTAAAAAATAAGTTAAAATATTTTATTTGTCAATAGATTCAGAAAAAACACAATCGAGATTCCTGTTTAAACCGTATCTTATTATAAAAAACACTCTAAAAAAGATTCTTGCCGAACAAAAGAGGTTAGAACTTAAAAAACTGCCGGCAAATAAAGGAAAAGCACCAGCTTTCGCTGATGTTAATCCTATCTGGCTCGCCCTACTCAACGATTTTCGAACTTTTGACTGGGCGGAGGAATACAAATATCCTACCGTGGTTTTGGATCAGATGAAAGGATTGCTGGCCAAGTACGAGAACCTGTAACCCATGATTTCCCAGCTGGTTGCCCTTGCCTGCCCCGTAGTGAACGCCTTAGCGTTCTACTACTGGGGTGGCGAGCTTTGTGCCAAGGGTAAGAGCTTTGCACCAATTGCGATACTGACGAGCCATAAAACCAAATCTGAGAGCTTGGGACGATTTGCTTAACTTGAGCGATGTTAAGCAAATTGCGCCGAGTCATATTTGCTTAACAAAACTTCTTATCCAAACACGAGCACCTTATCCGACTCCTCAACCATTTTGAGCAAATCGGTCATGGTAGAGACCGTGCAGACTCCAGCCTCCTTTTTACCGCGAATTTCCAAACACGTGCCGCATGCGTACAGGTCTCCTTTTAATTCCTTATACTCCGCAACTTTCTTGGAAATATCAAAGTGTTCCGTGTCGGCAATGGTATCAAGCTCGGCTCCCTCGCTCATCAAAAAGATCGTCACGCCATGATTAGCTTTAAGCGAAGTGATGCCGAAACGAAACGTGTTCCAAATATGTTCCGGATTATTGGATTGTAAAATAATGCCAATTTTCATAACAGTCTAACTTAAATCTTTTTTCTTTTCTTCAAACTCCTGCTTGTTAATTTCGCCCTTGGCGTATCGCTCCTGTAAAATTTCAAGCGCGGACTTGCCCTGAGTGGAATCGAAGGGTTTCTCGTTATGGTGAGTGCCACGCGATTGACTTGTGAGCCACTTGATAAGCGCGACAATCCCGGCGATTATCAAGACCCACCAGAGGATCATGAAAATCCAGCCGAAACCACCAAAGGGACCGAATCCAAAATTCATCATATTGTTTGTTGAATTATTACCACCAAAGGGAGACGACCACCCTCCCCACATCATATTCATCATCGGCATCCAGCCTCCGCTGATTGCCGGAAATGCCGCCGATGTATCGCAACCGGAGAGCCGTTTGCCCATGACAATATGGATTTGCTCCTCGCCGTCTTCGCCATGCGCTTGAATCATCATGGCGTTCATTGCGGCGTGCGACTCACCGGCCATAGTCCCCATAAAGTATTCTCCAAGCACTCCGTACTGCTCATCGTTTAGATCGGCACACGCGACTTCTTTTGCTTGAAGTTTATTCCAAAGCTCTTTACCTTCTTGTTCTTCACGGGCGGTGTGTTCAATGACTTCGTTCCAGTCAACTGTCGTGTTGGAAAATCCACCCATCATTTGAGCGTTCACCGAACCGGCGGCGAACATTGACCCAAAAATGAAGGTTGTGATCAGGAGTCTTTTCATGTAGTTGTATTTTAGCGTATTTTTTACATTTATACTATTATTTTACTTGCCTCTGATCCAGAGCCAAAATCTTTCATGAAAATAGTAAGCTACGGTCAGCACCGCGGCCGCAGTTAGGGTAATTTCACTCGCTGTGCCTAGTTCGCCGGTGTACAGATACGCGATTACTCCGGTAATCACTGTAGCCAGTACCCGCCACGTGACGGTTTTAGCGAAGGATCGCGTTTGCGGGTTTTTGGCGACGGAATAAATAGTATGTATGTTCATAATGAAATGGAAGCGCTTTTTATTGAGCGAAATTATTTTTCTTTGCGGCATTATCCAGGACAGCGCGGATTTCCTCACTGACAAAATTATTGTCCAAAATTCTTTTGAGCGCGTTAAGCTGTTTTGGCAGAATTGATTGTCCACATAACTCCTGCGCACGATCGGTAACTTTTCCTATGTCGTCGAAAGATATAACCATGTTCGCCAAACCGACTTTTTTAAGGACTTCGGCGCACCCCATCGTTTCGCTAACGAGGACGGGAATGCCGAGGCACGCCGCTTCCATGGGAACATTGCCAAAAGTCTCAAAGGTAGACGGACAGACGATCAGTCCCTGCGAGAGATAAAACTTTTTCAATCCTTCTACGGCCATGGAGGGCAGAAGCTCGACTGATTTCGGCATGGTTTTCAAATTCGCATCAGGATTAGTGACAAAAGAAGCAGTGTGACGCCACTTGCGTTTTTGCAATTCCGAATGCAATGCAAAGTAGGTGTCGAAATTCTTAATTTTTGAATAACGCCCAACCGCCGCGATCCTTCTTTCTATCGAGGCATCGACTGCGCTGGGATCAGTAAATATGCTTGCTACGGGATTCGGGACAACATAACTATTCTTTATTTTGCCTTTCACGACCAATTCTTCCACTATCTTCTTGCACAACACAGATGGAAAGATTATTTGCGAGGAATTTTTAACTACGGCTTTTTCCATCGACAAGAAAAGCTTCCTTAATGTATCGGGATAGTGCTCCGTCTCTTTCGAGAGTACGCCGGAATACCAAAGGATCACAGGGATGTTCTCCTTTTTGGCGGCGATAGATATGAGCCACGGCAAATAATAAGTGCCGCTGAGCAGTACCACATCCGGACGGGTTTCATTCAAAATGCCCCTGATGATTTTTATCGGCTCTTTGTAGACGTTTTCAACATCTTTAATCGTCCTACTGCGTTTGAGCGCGTCCATCAGCGGCAAGTGATGGATATTGAGGATGTGATGATCGAATACTTCCGGATCAAAATGCCTGAAAAGCGTGGGACCTTTCATGTATATCCGGCTGGTTAATTCCAAACCTATGAACTCATAATCGAGCTTGTACAAATAGTTCACCAGATTGAGATTGGAGGAAGTGATTCCCCCGACGTTGTCTCGTGTCAAATTTATCGCGATTTTCATAGTCATTTTTTAGATTTATTGTGATGTTCTAACAATTTCTCGGCCGGGGAAATGCCGCCAAGTATCTCGTGCGGAAAATAGTTCCAGGCATCGGTTACCAGTTCGAGCACATTGCTCAATTCCGAAGCATCTCCACCACGACCTGTGGTGAGCGAAGTCGAACCATCAAACATTGCTACCATTTTCATCATGTCATCGTTATCCTCTTCATGGAAAATAGCGTCCAGGACGTAATCCTCACAACCATCAACCCAAATTTTCTTGCACTTACAATAAGTAAGTTTTCTATGGGTATTCCAAAAAATCTCATCTCCGCAATGGGTGCATTTGTAGTAAGTCTCTTCTTTGGTTTTGATGGCGATTTCCTTTGGCATAAATTTAAAGTTTCTTATAGCTCGTTGAACGGCCTTGTCCGATACGCTCAATCTTTTTTAATCGCATCAATTTATCGATTGCCTGCCTGACAGTCGGATAAGCGACCTTCGTCTGTTCGGAAATCTCGCGCGGTGTGGAACTATCAACTTTTTGGAGATAATCCCAAACAGCGAGCTGTTTTTGCGTAAGTAATCGTTCAATGTTTTCTTTGGACAGAAGATCGATAGCCATTTCCGATTGTTTCAAGAAAATAGTCAAGAAAAAATCCAACCATGGGATGATGGTTTCGTTTTCCGTCTTAAATGTTTTTTGGCTCTGGCGAAGCGCAAGATAATACTCCGGCTTATTATCCTCAATGATCTTCTCATGGGAGACATAGGGCATATATAAATACCCCTCTTTCAATAAAAGAAGATTGGTGAGCACACGGCTCAGACGACCATTGCCATCTTGAAATGGATGGATCTGCAAAAATTCAACAAGAAAGCTGGCAACGATGAGGAGCGGATGATATTTTTTCTCCGCGATAACTTCTCCCGTCCATTCAATTAACTCCTGCATTTGTTTGGGAGATAGATACGCGGGCGTGGTATCAAAAAGTATTCCGATGGATTCACCAGCGGCATTTATCATTTGCACCTGATTTTCTCTTTTTTTGTAATCGCCTCGATGGTCTTCGTCCTTTTTTACGTATTTCAGGAGTTCTTTATGGAAGTGTTTGATGGTGCTTTCATTGAATTTCAAACTTTTCCAGGAATTAAACATATTCTCAAGCAACTCGTAATACCCTTTGACTTCCTGCTTATCACGATCTGTAAATTTTTGGATATCAATGCCTCGCATGAGCTTTTCTACGTCTTCATCGGAAAGCCTCGCCCCCTCAATGCGTGTCGATGCTCCGGTTGAAGTAATCAAAACAGATCGTTTGAGACGACCTAATACCTGAGGCGAGAGTTGCGCTCCGGCAATCCATTGCCCCTTTAACTCATCAATTTTTGCTATTTTTGACCAGATTTCGGCCGGTAAATGCTCTAGCCGATGGTCTAATTTATTGTTATTTGCCATATATTTAATCCGATATATCAACTATAGCGGATTGTAACGAATAAATCAAGCCTCTGCATTTTACTATATCAACGTAGTGATATAGAGCATTGAGGCAGGTCTTTTACCTTTAAAATAAAGGGTATTCGGGAGTATTTACTAAATAGACCATAGTCTCCCTTGGTGTTTCCGTAATATGACAAAAGTGTATTATTGCGGAAATGCGTACTGGAGGTCACCTTTAAGGTGCTTTCCAGTTTAAATATGCACAACACGCTCTGGCAACAAGATGGTCAAAAGTGTTAAAATAAATCCAACAGTTAAATAAGCGCCTCACGAGGCAACCTGAAAGGTATTCCGAGTCCAAGGGCTCGCGGTCTAACATCACTTTTGTGATTACGGATCGCGAGCCCTTTTGTTTAACTGACAATGATTATGAAAATGACAATGGTCTCGATGGAGACCTGCTACAAATTTGATATTGTCGAGACGAAGGACGCGGTCCAAAATGCTTTTGATAATGCCGGGCTGGTGTTGGCTTTAAGACAAGCGACGAATGTCGTAAGAATACTCGTCGATGAATTACGAGAGACGAGACAGGAATATAAAAACTATGTC
>Ga0076207_121_pt1 | contig 17320 bp, 16 predicted proteins | sample RifGroE2_FD_68262 | JGI IMG/M metagenome (GOLD analysis project Ga0076207, IMG submission 68262) | Parcubacteria bacterium GW2011_GWE2_37_8 | reverse complement strand
TAGTTTCAATGAAAACGCTAAAATTCATGCATTTTCAAATTTTTTGCCGGAATGCCAGCATAATGAGATTCAGGGTTTCGCAGACGAATCATTAAACTTGAGATTTTATTCCATATTTTTAAAAGATAGCGCAGATAGTCAGAAAAGAATCAATAAAAGGATGGATATTATGACGCAAATGATTAATAAGAGAGGTTTTGATTTTTCAATTGTAGATTTTGACACTTTTAATTTAAAAAATATTTTTGAGAAAATTATTTTTACGCTCTTTATGGGGGGATTTTTGTCTTTAAAATTCGCTGATATAAAAAATCAGGATCCGATTCTGACCCCCCTAATAGATGAATTAAAAAACGCCTTGAATAAATAAATTTTGCGTATTTGGGGCGGGGCAAGGCGCAGATTTATTTCACTCTCCAATGCCGATGTGGTGAAATTGGCAAACACGCACGCTTCAGGAGCGTGTGCTGCAAGGCTTGAGGGTTCAAATCCCTCCATCGGCACCATTATTAATTAACACACTAAGATATTAAATTATGGAAGAACAAGAGAAAAAAACATCCCATACGCCCATAAGAAGAGCGTATCCGGGACAACGTCATACGGGAAGAAGATACGGACAGGGGCAAAGAAAATATTCCCCCCCTGGTTTTAGCGCTGGTTTTGGGCGTAAAGATGTATCCTTGGGTCAAGCCGGACAAATTCAACCAAAACGAGATTTGCAAAAAACAGTCCCGGAGCGCAGTAGATTTGCTGGTTCTCGTCCGCCGCTCCAATCTCGCGATGGGCAAAGAAGACCTGCTTATGCAGGAAGACCTACTCGTACGGGCGAGTCTGCCGGAGAAACAAGACAGACGGAATCGAAACGATCCGGACGATCAAGAATGAGGCCGCAACAGATGAGATTTCACCCTTCTATCCCAAGAGAGGGGGAATTTGCTTTTCAGGAGATGCCAACTTTTCCGATTGATATTGCAAACGAGAATTTAAAAATTGTGCCGCTCGGAGGTTTTGGTGAAGTTGGACGCAATATGATGGTTTTAGAATATAAAGACGATATTATAATTGTAGATGTGGGACTTCGTTTCCGCGAAGAGGATATGCCTGGCGTAGATTTTATTATTCCCAATATCTCTTATCTCAAGGGAAAAGAAAAGAATATTCGCGGCATATTTATCACTCATGGACATTTTGACCACATTGGAGCAATTCCTTATTTGATTGAAAAATTGGGTAATCCGCCGATTTTTGCCACCCCCCTTTCGCGCGGGATAATTTTAAAAAGGCAAGAGGAATTTCCTAATTTGCTCAAACTGGAAATACACCCAATTGATAAATCAAAAATAGAGCCGATTTCCCTTGGGCATTTTACTGTTGAGGCATACCATATAAATCACAATATTCCCGATGCCATCGGGCTTGCCATACATACTCCTGTCGGAACGGTTATTCATACTTGCGATTTTAAATTTGATTTTACTCCGGTTGGCGACTATCCGACTGATTTAAATGTATTTTCCAAATTTGGCGAGAAAGGTATTTTAGCGTTACTTTCCGACAGCACCGGCGTGGAACAGGCTGGCAGTACTTTATCCGAATCGGTTATTATGAAAAATCTTGATGAAGTTTTTCAGAACACTCAAGGCAGACTAATTGTATCCACCTTTTCCTCTCTTTTATCCAGGGTTCAACAAATAATCATGCTGGCAGAAGCTCATGGCCGCAAAGTTGCTATTGAGGGGTATAGTATGAAATCTAATGTGGAAATCGCGAGGGAATTGGGATATTTAAAAATTCAGAAAGGCACAATAATTGATATAAAAGATATTGATGAATATCCGCATAATAAAGCCGTGATTATATGCACGGGCGCGCAGGGAGAAAGTAGCGCAGCGCTGATGCGTATAGTTAATCGTGAGCATAGATTTGTCCGTCTTCATAAAAACGACACTGTTGTATTCTCCTCTTCTGTGGTGCCGGGCAATGAAAGGACAGTGCAGTTTTTAAAAGATTTAATCGCGCGTCAAGGTGCGAAAATTTTCCATTATAAAATGATGGATATTCACGCTTCCGGTCATGCGCAGGTGGAAGATCTAAAAATGATGATATCTCTGATAAAGCCGAGATATTTTGTGCCCATTCACGGTCAATTTTATATGCTACAGCTTCATGCTGAATTGGCTAAGGGTTTGGGATATACCGATGAAAATATAGGCCTTATTGAAAATGGCGATATTTTAGAATTAAATCCGTCCAAGATAAATATTATTAAGCAGGTTGTTCCGGCAAATTATGTTATGGTTGATGGACTTGGCGTCGGAGATATTGGAGAAGTTGTGCTTCGCGATAGAAGAATGCTTGCGGAAGACGGAATGTTTGTAATCATTGCAGTGATAGACAGTAAAACGGGTAAAGTGCGTGGTAACCCCGATATTATTTCGCGCGGGTTTGTATACCTTCGCGAAGCGAGAGAATTGCTTTCCGAAGTAAGAAAACGCGCCAAATATATTGTTGAGAAATCAGCATCCAGAGCGGATGCAGAGGCAAATTATGAATATGTCAAAGATAATATTCGCGATAAAATCGGACAATATTTATTTCAACAAACTCAACGCCGTCCGATGATATTGCCAGTAATTATAGAGATATGATACAAAGAAAACGTGAAACTAAAAATGCAAAATGCAAAGCCAACGTACAGTCGAAACAAACAATACCAGAGAGCGGATTTCACAAAAAAACTTTAATTTTACAAACCCAGTAAGGAGGGAGAGATGAAAAGAGAAGTGAAAATAAAAGATCAAATCAACAAGATAGACAAAGGGGTTGCTTATTGGAACATTAAAATAGAAAAAATGCAAAAAAGGGTGCAGGCGGAAATACAGAAATTGGAAGACGAGAAAACTACATTGGAGATGAAACTGAGCACATTAAAAAAAGCAAGATCAAAAAGATGCAAACATAATGGAAAAATAATTAAGAGATATAATGCCAGAAGCGACGCTTCATTTGAATATTTCTTGATTTGCGCAAAATGTGATCAATGGATTGGCTCTCAAAGATTTGATGGATCCGTAAAGTGCCTCGTGTCATTGACAGAAAAGCAACTTGAGTAACTCGTTTAAATGATAATACCGCGATGGAAAAACCATCGCGGTATTTTATTATCTTGTATTCACAGAAAGCATCCTGGTGAGTAAATCTATCCTATCTTTTAAGGATTCTTTTGTGCTGGTTTCGATAATGACTCTCATAACTGGTTCGGTGTTGGATGGACGAATATTAAACCACCAATCTTTAAATTGAATGGTTAATCCGTCCAATTTTATTATTTCCGCTTGCTCGCCTTCTTTGTTTGTCCCAGAGAATTCATTTTCAATTAATTTCAAGGTTTGTTGAGAATCGCGAACTTTAAAATTTAACTCCTCGCTTATAAAATATTTTTCAAAAAACGGGTCAAAAAGTTCAGAGAGTTTTTTTGTTTTTTGGCTCATTATCTCCAGTAAATACAGAGCCGGTATGATGCCATTATCAGAATAAAACTCATGAAGTCCTTGGCTTGATTGGCCGCGGAAATAATAATGTCCGGACATTTCCGCGCCAAAAATCGCATTTTCTTTCCGCATCCGGTCCTTAATATAAGAGTGTCCAACGCGGTTCATTATCGGCAATCCCCCACTTCTTTCTATTATTTTAAATACCGCCCTTGAAAGCCTTAAATCACAGATAACTTTTTCGTTGGGATGTTTTTTGAGAATGTATTCGGCAAGTACTGCGGTCACGAAATTTCCAGGTATTAATCTGGCTTTTTCATCCAACACGAAAAACCTGTCTCCATCGCCATCCCATAAAAATGCTCCGTCGGTCTTTTGATTTATTACGATTTCTTCCGCTTGCTTTCTGGTCTCTGGTTTTAGGGGATTGGGATCTTTATTCTTGTCATCCGTAGGCTCAAAGTTTATATTTATTGAATTTATTTCGTCCCCGAAAACTTTATATGCCAATTTCCCAGCCGGGCCATTTGACGGATCCAGCACAATTTTCAAATTTTTATCAAGAGCTACGCTTTGGAATGTCTTTAGATAATTTACGTATTCATCTGTTAAGTCAATTGATTTTACCGTTCCTTGTTTTTGCGATTTGTGAAAATTACCCTCTGTGACAAGATCGTTTATATTTTCCAGTCCTAAGCCAATTCCCAGCGGAACAGCCATTTTTTTAACGATTTTTACGCCATTATATATGTACGGATTATGCGAGGCGGTAATCATTACCCCTGTTTCGTAATTTCCCTTTGCCACGGCAAAATAAAACATCGGACTTGTGCAAACGCCGATATCTACAATATCAACACCTTGATTCATTATCCCTCCGGAAATAGCCTGAAATAAGGGATAGGAAGAATCTCGATGATCGCGACCAACTAAAATTTGTGTCGGAAAAAAATAATCACTAACCGCCTGCCCGATTCTATAGGCGATAGTTTCGTTCAACTCTTCTGGGTATTTTCCTCTTATATCATATGCTTTGAAAATTTTATTTATTGTTTCGCGGTTTTCCATTGATTTTAATACAAAAATAAATTATGATTTTATCTTGTTTAGTTTATCATAAAAAAATAAAAACCAAAAATTATGGCATTACAAATAGGAATTGTTGGTTTACCCAATGTCGGGAAGTCAACTTTATTTAAGGCATTAACCAAAAAACAGGTGGACTGCGCCAATTATCCATTTTGCACTATCGACCCGAATGTCGGTGTTGTTGCCGTGCCCGATGAAAGATTGCAAAAATTAGCCGATTTTTCAAAAACCAAAAAAATTGTGCCTGCCACCATTGAATTTGTGGATATCGCAGGGTTGGTTAAGGGTGCTTCGCAGGGCGAAGGATTAGGCAATAAATTTCTCTCGCATATACGCGAGACGGATGCGATCGCTGAAGTAGTGAGAATTTTTGAAGACCCCAATATCATACATGTTGAAAGCAGGATTAATCCCCTCTCGGATATTGAGGTTATAAACACAGAACTGATTTTGGCTGATTTAGATTCGGTGACCAAACAAATCGAACGCGCGCAAAGAAATACTCGTACGGGCAACAAAGACGCTATTTTGGAGCTTGGGGCGCTGACAAAAATCCAAGACGCTTTAAAGAAGGGCATTCTCGCCTCCTCTATTGAATTTTCCGAAGCGGAAAAGCCATTTATAAAATCTTTTGGTCTTTTGACTATCAAACCAATATTGTATGTATTAAACAAGAAATCAGGAGCGGTTAATTTAGACGAGATAAATGATGAAAGGTATGTAAAGTTAATAGAATTTTTTGAAAAAAACGGCAACATTTGGACTACGGTTGACGCTAAAATCGAACAAGAATTAAACGAGCTTTCCGAGGAGGAAAAGATTGAATACAAAAAAGAGCTTGGTGTTAAGGATGATGGCGGTATCAATCAATTGATTCACAAAGGTTATGAACTTTTAGGATTGATAACATATTTTACGACCGGTGAAACAGAAGCGAGAGCTTGGACTATACCGAAAAATTCTGCCGCTCCTCGCGCTGGCCGCGCCATCCACTCCGATTTTGAAGAAAAATTCATTCGCGCGGAAGTGATATTCTGGCAAGATTTATTAAATACTGGCTCATTTGCCGCCGCCCGCGATAAGGGACTTTTGCGTACCGAAGGCAAGGAATACATTGTAAAAGATGGTGATGTTATGGAGTTTAAGGTTTAAGAGGACATTATTGAAAACGAAATAATTGACTTTGGTTAATCTTTGGATTATAAATATGGCAAAGAAGGTTCTTAAAAAAGGGGGGGGTTAATCGAAATGCAGAAAAATAATAAAGATGAATTCAACTGGCTACTTGTCTGTGGGGAATGTGCATTTTATTCGGATAATCAAATAGGCGGTGGTTGCTATCACCCTGAAAATAATAAGCATTCTTGTTGCGGCTTTCGCATGGATGATGGGATGCTTGATGCTTTGTTTGGTGTTTTTTGGCCCAAAAAGGAGCGGTGTGGTAGAAAGGCCTTATATTTTCAGCCAAAGACCAAAGAATCGGTTGAAGCCGTAAAGGAAAAAGATGATGCTTTGTTTACTAAGAGAGCCAAAGAATTCAAGGATCAGCAGGAGTTTTATGGACGCATAGAGAATGCTCTTGAGTTGCACATAAGACAAGCTTTATGTGGTGTTGATTACAATATCTGTGAGTGCCAGAATATAACCTTCCGATATCGCAACAAAGAAGGAATAAAAATTATAGTTGATGCCCTTCTGAAGCAATATGATATTAAAAAGAAGGACGCGGGTGCTTGATATAATGAAAATGTGAAGAATAGAACAATAAAATAAGGAGGTTGGGTATGTCAAAGATATGCAGACTGGCATACATAAAAGAGGGGCGTCCCAAAGAATGCGGAGGAGAAATTTTAGAAACAGGTCTTGTGCATACTACATTTAATACGCCGACTGGTGATAGATTGATCCCTCCAGTATTTTTTTACAAGTATTGCAAAAAATGCGGCGCGGTAAGTTATATACGGGACCAAAACGGTTGCTGATTGTCATATTATTAATAAGGTATTATATTCTAGGGTCAAAGACCATTACTAACCCCCGATATCTGGGGGTTTTTGCTTGCTTTTTTTATTATTTCATAGTAGATTATACTCAACTTTGGTAGGGGTATCTAAGGGTTTTGTCTAAAATTTGAAGTCCGCAGGACGTATAAATTTTAGATACAAAACCTTACCCTGTTAAATAACTTTGATTTTTAAAAAATCAAAGTTAAAATTTGAGGGGTATTCTCAAATTTTATTTAACAGGGTGCTCAATTTTGTAGCCCCATGAAATAAAATAATTAGGCGCTACATTTTCAAAGTAAATAATTGATTAATTCCCTTTCAATTATAAATTAATTAAATAATTTATATTCCATGGGGACAAAATCGGCATGACACAATACGAAATAGCATATTTTTTAAATCCGGATATTAAAGAAGAGGAAGTACAAAACGTCTATCTTCAGAAAATAAAAGATTCAATTGCTGAATTTTCCGGTGAAATCATCAAAGAACAAACAGTCCAGAAAAAAAAACTCACCTACCCCATAAAAAAAGCAAAGCAGGGTTATTTTGGCTATATGCTTTTTAATCTCAACCCAAGGGATTTGAAATCCCTGGACAAAAAATTAAGATTAGAGGATTATATTTTAAGATATCTTGTTATTACTGTTGATAATAATTATTTGTCCTTCATGAAGCGCCAAGAAGAAGAAATCAAGGAAAAGTTCCAAAGAATTACTCAGCCAAGCGAAAGTCAATCAAGAAAATCTGTAAAATCCGAAGATAAACTGAAATTGGAAGCGGAGATAGAAAAGAAATTGGAAGAAATCCTAGAAAAAACTAGCTAATATAATACCAATATACGAATCGATACGAATACAACGAATCCGCGGCGGCGGATTAGTATAATTCGTATGCTATTAGTATATTAGTATCGCGCAAGCAAAGTGTATGAATTTAAATAAAATATTTCTTCTCGGTAATGTAGCCAGAGATCCGGAATCAAGAACTACTCCCTCCGGACAAACTGTTGCTAATTTCTCAATAGCAACAAATAGAATGTGGACGGATAAAGAAGGACAGAAACAAAAAAAGGCGGAGTTCCATAATATCGTGGCTTGGGGAAAGTTGGGAGAGATATGCGCCCAATATCTTCAAAAGGGAAAACTGGTTTTTATTGAGGGTCGTGTTGAGACAAGGTCATGGGATGCGCCAGATGGCACAAAAAAATATAAAACAGAGGTTATCGCGGAGGGAATGCAAATGGGTCCGAAGCTGAGCGGCAATTCTTCTGATAATAGATTGAGTGATGAAAAACAATCGAGTTCCGGCGAGGAAATCCCGGTTATTGAGAGCGATGGAGAAATAGAGATGAAAGATATACCATTTTAAGAAAATATAATGCCAATATACGAATCGGTACGAATGCAACGAATAATACGAATGAATTTCATTAGTATTATTCGTATCATTAGCATGTATTAGTATATTAGTATCGCGTTTACATGTATCACAAACAAAATACCATTGAGATTTTAGAAAAAAAATCCTGCTATTTTTGCAGGTTGAACATTGGCTATATTGATTATAAAGAGTCTGAACTTTTAAGAAAGTTTGTCTCTATGCAAGCTAAAATTAAGCCAGTAAGACGCAGTAAATGTTGCGCAAAGCACCAAAGAGCCTTAGCTTTGGCAATTAAAAGGGCCAGATTTATGGCCTTGATGCCGTATACGAATTTATAAGAGTTTATCCACAGAAATATTAATAATATATTTTAAAACAAAAACCCCGATTAAGGGGTTTTTGTTTTAAAAGAATTCTAATTCTTTGAAGAAATTATCTTCTCTCTCTTGCTTCTTCGCTAAGTCGTGAAAGAAATGCGGATGCTTGATCTTTACCTCCAAGACCGAATGCCAAACCGCCAGCAATAGCTAGCATGGCAATAATTCCGGTATAGAGAGTACCAAGATAAATTTGGGCAATGCCGAGCTGTTCAACAGCAATTAAGAAACCCAATATCAATACCGCCCATTTTGTTACGAGACCAGCAAAATTTGCAGCGGCAAGTTGCGCAGCCGAAGCGGATGCAACAACGATTCTCTGTAAGAAATTGGAAACGATAGCGGCTATCAACAAAATAACAGCGGCTATTACTACATTAGGAATGTAGAGTAAAATGTCGCTTAAGAATTGAGATACTGCTGAAAGACCGACAATATCGGACGATACCAATAAGAACGCGATAATCAAGAACCACCTCACTAATTCCCCAATAAATTTTCCGGCATCAAGTCTCCAACCGAATCTTGAAATAACTTGATCAACTTTAAGTTTAGCTAGAGCATTGTCAATCTTTGTGAGAGCAACTATGCTTTTGATTGTTTTGCTAACAGCATGCGCCAAAACCCAACCGATAATGAAGATAATGATTGCCACAAAAACATTTGGCAATGCAGAAAAGAATTTATCCCATACCGCTTGGAATGAAACAGCAAAAATATCGTACCAGTTTTGATAAATCACTTTTTGTTTGTTTATTCGCATTTATTGATTTTAAAAGTGGCCACCCTTAAAATCATTAGTGCTTTATTAGATTATTAATTTAAATTATTAACTACTAGTAATTAAGAACTTTCAAATAAGTAATATCGACCAGTTAAAGCAGATAGGACTGTCTTTAAAACAGTTCTGCTGATTAAATTATACCAAAAATTTGGCTTAAATAATATACCCATTCTGCCATCTCCTGTGGATAACCTCAAAAAGCCGCCATTTAACATTTAACAAATAACATTTAACTTGGGCGCCTTGATTTTTCACTAAAATCTCTATATATTTATATGGTTAATTGTTAACTACTAACTGTAAATTTAGTCAATTTTGCGCGTGTAGCTCATTGGTAGAGCACTTCACTGATAATGAAGTGGCAGAAGGTCCGATTCCTTCCACGCGCACCAATATAATTATAAAAACTCGGCAGATCTGCCGAGTTTTTGATTGTCAATCGTCAAATGTCAATCGTTGGGAGTTACTTCAGATGAATCTCTTCGTCAGTTCTACGCTTTTATCTCCTGTTCTTGCCACGCTTCCTGTAAGTGGCAAAGCAAAATAAAAAGTCGTTCCGCGATCTTCTTCCGAACTAAACCAAATACGTCCACCCGATGATTCCACAATAGCTTTCACTATGTAAAGACCAAGCCCCGTGCCTTCTGGCGCATGTTTCATTATATTTTCTCCCCTGAAGAATTTTTCAAATATCCTGTGTTGCTGATGAGCCGGTATCCCGTATCCCGTATCAGTTATTTTGAATAGCACCTCTTTATCAATTTTTTCAATGCTTAATTTTATTGATTTTTTCTCTGGCGTATATTTTGAAGCATTGGAAAGAATGTTGATTATTACTTCAAAAACAAGTTTGGGATCTATATTGATATTGGGGATATCGTCTTTGGGCTTAATGAATGTGAAAACTTGTTTTCGTTTTTCAAAAATCGGATTCATTTCTGCTATTGTTTTTTGAGTTAATGCTACGAGATCCGTTGGCTGGGGATCAATAATAATTCTGCCGGTTTCTATCCTAGAAACATTCAAAAGAGCATTAAATCTTTTTGTTTTGCTGTTATTTTTCCTGCATCTCCGTCAAATATTAACTCTAAAAACCATTTAATCGCGGCAAGCGGAGTACGTAATTGATGGGAGGCCACTGATACGAATTCAGTTTTTGCCCTGTCTATTTCAAATTCATGTCGCATATCGCGTAGGGTCACAACTCCGGAGATGATATTTTTATTGGCATCAAGGATGGGAGCCGCGGAAATTGACACTATAACCTCAGTATTATTTTTTTGTGGCAAAGAAAGAAAGGATAGATTTATGGTTTTTCCTTGTTTCCATGTATTATGAATCATTTTTGATAGTCCCCCGGTTTCATATGTCGCTAAATTAGCAAATTTTATTTTAGTAAAGATATCAGAATCTTTCTTACCGAGTACTTCTTCTTGTGTCCAGCCAAACATCTTTTCTGCAGCCGAATTAAAAAGCATTATTTTTTCATTGAAATCAACTACATAAAGTCCGTCATTCATATTGGTCAGTATGGCTTGTGTTTTCGCGCTTTCTTTTTCAATATACTTATTTAGGGTAATATAGTCGTCAAGTATATTAAGTGTTGCTATTCCCGAATCTCTAAGAGACTTGTTGGATCGATCAATTTCTTGAAATTTTATATTTAAGTCTTCGAGCAAATTTATGATTGCCTTCTCTTCTTCCTTTTTGCTGTATTCTTTGGTTTCGTATTTATTTAAAAAAATATCTTTATTTGCCATAGCTATATTGTGAAATTGTAATTCTAGCGAGTCCACAGGTGAAAATTTACTTTCATCTGGAGCGAGTGACGGAATTACAAGTATCATGACAGCGATTATTCTTGCGTGGCCTGCCTGCCGTCAGGCATAGCGTCTTCCAATTCGCTTATTTTCTTTTTTAATTCCAGTATTTTTAATTCTCTGCCGATTGTCAGTTTTTGCAATTGTCTCAACTCCTCAAGTTCAAGACTGCAAGATTCCACTTTTTCCATTAGCCTTTTTTCTGTTGCCGTTTTTTCTTCATGCAACCTCTTAACCTCATTATCGTTGGAAATTTTTATATAAAAGATACTGCATATTGTGGTGAGTAAAACAGAAATGTGATTTAAGAGTTGTTTGGTTACTTCGCTATCGCTCTTATTTTTTAGATAAAATTCCAATACGCCACATGGCGCATCTTTGCGAAAAAATGGGACTTCAGCAATATTGGAAACTCCCTCCTGTGTCAATAAAACGCGTAGAGAATTTTGCATAAGCGAAATATCGTTGAGAGTTACTTCTTTACGGTCAAGGGATTGTATTATTTTATTGCTTGTCGGAAAATCTTTTTCAAATTTTTCTATTCCTTTTTCTGATAGTCCATATTGAGCAATTAACTTTAATTTCTCGTTGCCATCTTCCAGTATCCAGCAGGTTGTCATATATGATTCAAAAAGATTATGCAACTCCCCGCTAAATTCCTTAATAATATTTATTAAATCATTTTGAGGCGCGCTAAAGATTTTTTGAATAATTGTATTTAATTTATTTATTTTTTCGGAGTATTCATGATGAATTCTACTGTGATCATCGGCGGATTTTTTACATTTCTCCATCTCTAGACGCGCATTCATTATTTCGCGAAGATGAATGTCGTCCGCTATCAAGATATATCCTATCGGATTATTGAGCGCTTTTATCAAGACAGCGTTTAATTGAGTCGGGATGATTTCTTTGTCTCTGGAAATGAGATTTGTTTGTAATTTTAACGGTCTGTCCGATTCCATCAGGAGTATTTTATTAACGTCTTCATTCGATGCGAAAATCGACGCCAGATTAGTCTTTTCTATTTCTTTACTGTCTATTTTTAGAATTTTCAGGGCGTGATCATTCGCGAAAGATATAAACCCGTCAAGATTAACCCAGAAAAATGCGTTGTCTAATAGGGGCGACACTATGGGAATTATCGTTTTTATGCTCGCTTCAATATTTTTTCCCGGCCTTCTTCTTATTAAAATAATTAAAACAGCGCTTAAAATAAAAAATATTATAAGAAGCGCGGCTAAAATAGAAATATATATGTAGGCGGATATCATATGCATTCATCTTACAACAAAAAACCCCCACTTGCCTAGGCAGTGGGGGTTTTTGTTGTTCAAATCTTTATAGTTGTTCCGAGTATTTTGATTTAGGCCTCAAAATAGCCAGCCGATGTTTGGGGCGTTCGGCTAATGCCCTGAGATTAATTGTCGAATTCCAACAATCAATCCAATCGACTCCTCCAGAGAAAAGCATCTCTATTTTCACGTGTCTATCCCGCAAAGGATTGGCAGAGGTAAAAATATATTGAGATTTGTCCGACTGAACGGACTCCCTAGAAAGGAGATGTTCCATGCACAGCTTCCGCTACGCATGCCTTGTTACGACTTCGTCCCTGTTACCGAATCTACCTTAGAACCATAATAATAATGATGCTTTGGGTATCCCCGGCTCCCTTGACGTGACGGGCGGTGAGTACAAGACTCGAGAACGTATTCAACGCGGCATAGCTGATCCGCGTTTACTAGCAATTCCGGCTTCATGAGGGCGAGTTGCAGCCCTCAATCTGAACTGAGGATACTTTTTGGGATTGGCTCCACCTTACGGTTTGGCAGCCCGCTGTAGTATCCATTGTAGCACGTGTGTGGCCCAGGGTATCAAAGGGCCATGCTGATTTGACGTCATCCTCTCCTTCCTCCCATCAAAGATGGGCAGTTTCGTCTGACACTTGTAACAGACAATAAGGGTTGCGCTCGTTTCCCGACTTAACGGAACACCATAAGGCACGAGCTGACGACAACCATGCAGCACCTGTTCTGCCGTCTTGCGAGGGCCAATCTTTCGAAAGGCTTTCGTCAGAATTTCTAACCCTGGTGAGGTTCTTCGGTTACCGTCGAATTAAACCACATGCTCCACTGCTTGTGCGAGTCCCCGTCTATTTCTTTGAGTTTTAGCCTTGCGGCCGTACTTCCCAGGCGGCTGACTTAACGCGTTAGCTACGACACTTGAAGGGTCGATACTTCAAATGTCTAGTCAGCATCGTTTAGGGCGTGGACTACAAGGGTATCTAATCCTTTTTGATCCCCACGCTTTCGTTTCTCAGTGTCAGGTCAGGGCCAGCAAGATGCCTTCGCCTTTGGTATTCCCCATGATATCAACGGATTTCACCCCTACACCATGAGTTCTACTTGCCTCTCCCCACCTCTAGTTTGCCAGTATCGAATGCGGCTCCACAGTTAAGCTATGGAATTTAACATCCGACTTATTTCAATGCAAGATAAATCCTGCACTGAATTGCTTCTTTCGAAACAAACAAACCACCTACAAACTCTTTACGCCCAATAATTCCGGATAACGCTCGGGGTCTCTGTATTACCGCTCCTGCTGGCACAGAGTTAGGAACCCCTTATTCATAATATACCGTCAAATGTACCCTTGCGGATACATCTTTCTCTACTATAAAAGAAATTTACACCCCGAAGGGCTTCATCTTCCACGCGGTGTCGCTCGATCAGGCTTTCGCCCATTGTCGAATATTCTCGACTGCAGCCTCCCGTAGGAGTAGGGACCGTGTCTCAGTTCCCTCGTTGGGGGCCATGCTCTCACACCCCCTACCCGTCATAGCCTTGGTAGTCCATTACACTACCAACTAGCTGATAGGCCATAGGCCTCTCCCAAAGCGACTTGCGTCATTTACTGAATTCGCCGAGGCGAATTCAGACTATCGGTTATTAGCCAACCTTTCGGCTGGTTGTCTCCGTCTTTGGGGAAAGTACCAATGTGTTACTAACTCGTTTGCCGCTATCCAACTCCAGTTCTTGCGAACCGGGGCTGGACCGCTCGACTTGCATGCCTTATCCACACCGCCAGCGTTCATCCTGAGCTAGAATCAAACTCTACTAGAAGATTTCATTGCTCAAATGAAATCTACCTCGTTTTTATAAATAAAAAAGAGGATTTTTATTCGGAACAACTATAAAAATTTGGACTCTCAATTAACTATTTATTTTTTAAAAAACTCTTCGGTTATGTCTTTATGAATAACACAACCGCGAAGACTTTCATATAGTAAAAGTCTTCGCGGTTGAACTACTTAACCCAACTATTTGAATTTAATGGAATAGATTTATATTTTAGTCGAAATTATAAACTTGTCAACACTAAATCTTTATTATTTCTTTTTCTCTTTTTTTATTTTGTGAACGGCAATTTTCTTCCCGGAAATAATCTGATTTTTAATAAGCATATTATGCACAGTATCGGAAGCTTTGGCGCCCTTTGAAATCCAATATTTTATTTTTTCGGCGTTAAATCCCCTTTCATCGGTTTTGGGATCATAAAAACCCAAGGTTTCTAAAGATCCGCTTTTGGGTTTGCCAGTATGTTCAATGACCACTAATCTGAATTTTGCGTCATTTCTTTTCCCGACTCTTTGTAATCTGATTTTTAGCATGAACATTATTTTATATGAAAATTGTGATGGAGTCAATAGTTTGTTTATCAAGTAAAAAGCGGCGATTTCTTTAAGAAATCGCCGCTTTATTTTTTATAATTTCTAGGGGCGAGGCAAATGAATCTTTCTAAATTCATTTGCGAGACCCGACGTAATTATATGCGTGAAACAAATATAATTTCTAGGGGCGAGGCAAATGAATCTTTCTAAATTCATTTGCGAGACCCGACGAAATTTCAATCCGCCAACTGATGGATTATATTTTTCTTTCAGGAAAATGCGGTTTTTGCCCGATATCGCGTCCGCAATATCTTGCGCCTTCTCCGCATTTACCGTTTTTCAAACACGCGGGGAGAAAAATTTTTAAAAGATCTCTCTCCTGAAAATCCATATATCCCTGATCTATCAAATTTCTTAATCCGCTAGCCAAATGATAAATCTCTTCTTGAGCGCACCAGCATCCTCTTTTTGACATCTCATGGATGGCAGAATTTAAATCAAATTCTTTTTCGTATTCAACCATCGCGCCATAAGGAATAATCGCTGTCACAAGCGTTTTATTATCTTGATCTTGCGATAAATCCCAGGCAATATCCCTATATAAATTCATAATTTCCAATGCTTCATCTTCTAATCTGCAAAGCGCTGCGAGCGGCGGCAAATAAAAATTTCCCGTTATGCGCGGCTCAGTTCTATTCGTTGTCCTGTGCCTTTGATCTTGTCCCATGGTAGCCACCGATATTTCCACCTTTGTCTTGAATCTTGTTTTCCTGTTTTTCATAAAACAAGGGTGAAAATTTAGTAAATCAGCTGGGTGAGTCATTGATTCCTCGGGAAATGCAGATTCAGGATTATATTCTAAATCAATTAATTTAATTTTTGGTTTGTATAAAACCTCGATATTATCTCCATAATTGAAATCCGGCGTCCATCTCCAGAATTTCTCTGATTCTTTGGAATTAACTGATTCAAACATAAAAGCAATATTTGGGCACTTTTGGATGATTAAATCCGCCATTTTTCTAGAGATATCTTTTAATGTCGGAGACCATGCTGTTTGGCATAAACTGGAAAGTGTTGAAAGGTTGATTGTGAAAGTCGCGGCTGTTGGAAATATGGTCGGCAGAAATACCCTTAACTGTTCTTGCGCAAATTTCAGAGCATTTTGATTGATATATTTTTCTGTGGCAAGAGGCCGTTCTTGTTTGATATATTTCGCGGCGTGTTCCATCGCAACGATGAGATTATCTTCATAGATTTTCGCGCCTTTTCTCACAAGACCTAAAATAGCGGCAAATTGCCTGTCTTTCAATGTTGGCCAGTACGCATGAATATAGTTTGCCAGAGCCGTAAAATCGGGCTTGGAAAACATACTGGAACAAAACCGGCCTGATCGCTGGCTGGAATTATAAAACGAATGCGCAAGATGCAATCCAAAGGTAAAATCGCTGATTGCTGATGTCCCGTGTCAAATATCCTGTTTTTCAAATTAATCACTTTGCCTATATGCGGCCTTTCGCCTTCATAACATCCATAGGCCGCAAAAGACATCAGTGCTTCAAGCTCCTTGCCACAAGCAACTTCTTTTTTGCCTGATTCTTCTTCAAGCATCGTCAACCCAAGCAATTCAACTTTTATCATTTCCGCCTCTCCTTTTGTTTTCAGTTTTCATGAATTTTTCTGTATATTTCAACGCTGATTTCATAATAAAAAGTTTCAGGGCTATTTTTGTTATTGCGGTTTTTGATTTAATGGGAATTCGCAATTTCAATGCCAGTTTTATCTCTTGTTCCATTCCTTTGGAAATTCTATCGCCATAAAGCCAGAGCTCATCAATATATTTTCTGCGAAAACATTCTAAGTTTGCGGCTATACCCAATTTCCTGTCTTCAATAATCTCATCATCTAGATATTGCAAAGACACAAGATACGGAGCAACAGGAATTATCTCTTTTGAATGAATTTTCTCGCAAATTGCCAATACTTTTACCACATTTCCTTTAATGTCGCCGCTAATCGGATGCGCGATAAATACGGTTTTTACTCTCATCGTTTCCTCCCTTATCCATTTTTCAATTGTAAAAAAACTCTAAAATCAGATTATAAGAAATAGGCACCTCTGTCAATTTAGATGACTAACTAAAAAGATTCTTTATATCCGCTTCAGTGGGTTCTTTCTGTTTTAAATATAATGATTTTTTTCGTTTATTATAAGGCACTTCTGCGGGAGAGGATAAATATTCAACGGCAACCTGACAGATATACATGCCAGGATAGATGGCGATGGCCAAATTTGATTGGTTGCTGATTTCCAGGGTAATTGTTCCCTCAAAGCCAGGGTCAATAAAGCCGGCTGTGTGCACCAGTATTCCCATGCGAGCGAGAGAACTTTTTCCCTCCACCCTGACCGCAATATTATCGGGAACTTTTATATATTCCACCGTGCTGGCCAGAATAAAATCTCCGGGATGCAAAATGAAATTTTCGCCGATATTAAGTTTGTGGGTTATCGTAAAGTTGGGCGGCAATCCTTTTTTAATATCAAGCAAACTATGTTTTTGAGTGTTGAATGTTTTGAAAATCGGACTTAATTTTAAATCAATGGAAGCTGGACCGATTTGATCGGGTTCTAGCTCCGGACTAAATAATAAATCCCCTTTTTTAAGGATTTTTTTAATAATACCCCATAATAGTTCG